>Ga0209792_1000189_pt1 | contig 69608 bp, 73 predicted proteins | sample EBPBio142005_DNA_FD_185860 | JGI IMG/M metagenome (GOLD analysis project Ga0209792, IMG submission 185860) | Wastewater treatment Type I Accumulibacter community from EBPR Bioreactor in Madison, WI, USA - Reactor 1_6/14/2005_ DNA (SPAdes)... | ecosystem: Engineered > Bioreactor > EBPR >...
CGTCGTGCGGAAACTTCTCGTCCACCAGCTTGAGCTCCTGCAGGCCCAGGGCATCGACGGGGTTGGCGGCCAGCCAGGCCAGCACCTGGGGCAGGCGCACGGATAGGGAGTTGACGTTCCAGGTGGCAATTTTCATAAGTAATTTATCCTATTGATTTTAAATAATTAATTTCTTATTGGTTGTTTTGAGGCCCCCAAAGAGGCCCCCAAATGAAATCTCTTAAAACCCTTTGGCTAACGAGCCGAGGGCAACCTGCGCTTCTGTCCTTGCGACCATCAAGCCCGTTCATGAGGCCTCTCCATCTTGGATTTCATAGGCCTGTGCGATCCGGTCCAGAAAATCGGCGAGGGGGGCCCGGCCGAGCCCCAGGGCCCTGGGGTCGAGAGAGTCGTCGGCTACCGCTGCATTCAAAAATCTTCTCATGTCATCGGCGATTTTCGCGTCGAGAGGGATGCGCGTTGTGGGGGCGAGTAATTGCGAAAGTCGCAGAACATCGTTGGCGTGTTTGCGGATGCTCTTGGCATCCACCTGTTCGCCTTGCTCCCGGCGGGCGCTCAGGTCCAGCCAGGCAATGGCTTTCAACGGGATCAGGCGATCCTCGCCGACCCAGGGCAAGCCATCAATCTCGCGGCGGCCGGCCATGATGAATGCGTAGTAGGCGTCATCGAGCAGGATGGCCGACAGGCTTGAAACCGCTTCGTCGAAGGGGATCGGCGTGAGCTGTCCGTTCTCGATGGGCCGCAGGCTGTCGGGCGCACGGGAGAACAGTTCGACCATGACCGGAAAGCTGTTGTCGGTCGGCTTCTGAAACCGGTAGAAGGCCGGCTTGCCTGTGTCGCTGGCCTGCCGGATTTCATAGCCGCCCGCTTCGATGAATCTCCAGAAGGTTTCGCCGAATGCCGGCGTCAGCGCCTCGACATGTAGCACGACATCAAGGTCCTTGGTGGCGCGGAAGTCCAGCCCTGCCTCTTCCATTGCCAAGGTGGCCGCAGTGCCGCCGATCAGGATGTACTGGTCCGGGTAGTCGGCGAACCATGCCCGGAAAACATCCAGCCCCTTCACCATGGCAATTGTTCCTTCAGTGCCTCCAGCGCGCTTTGGACACGTTCATCGGTGCTATCCCGCAAGCTCAGTATGAGCGAGAGAGGGTCCACCGTGTCGCTGTCCGGCTGCAGTGTCGGGGTGTAGTTCCACAACTGCCATTCGCATGCGCCTGGCATGGCTTCTGGAAGTTCGACGATGTCTGCCTTCAGTGCCTGCCATGCGGTGCGGCTCACGGCGAATACCGGCGATCTGGGTTCCGTGAGCATCGAAAGGCGAGCGAGCGCGCTCAGGCCCGCCACCCGCACGGGCAGTTCCGTCCGTATCTGCGTGGATATCCAGACGGTGCGCTGCATGGGACTGCGCAGCAGGTGCAGTGCTTGCTCCCACGTCTCATGTGCAGAATATGTCATGTTCAGGTACTGGGACCGGCCGGCCTTGTGTGCCTGTGCGAGTCCTGCCGCCACCAGTTCCCGCACGGCGCGCGAGAGCGTCATAGGGGTGTAGCCCAGAGTGGCGGCTGTCTCTGCAGGATGCCATTCGGCCTCCCAGCGAGGACGCAACAAGGCGGTGATCAACATGGCCTGAGCCGAAGGGCTGAGCGGAGTGTCTGTCGAGCTGGGGCGTTGGCGGAAGTATTCGCGCAGGTCCAGGCCTAAGTCGGGCAGGTAGAGCTGGTTGCCGGGAACAATGAACGGCACTTTTTGCACGATCAGGCGTTTGCGCTCGTAGGAGGCGAGTGCCTCCGTCACATAGACCACAGGCTGTCCCGCTACCAACCGCAACTTGTCCAACCGATTCCGGATATCGCCAATGGACGGCTTGGCTGGATTTCGCTCTAGGGCCAGCAAGACCTTGTGGCCAAGGATGTCCAATTGCCAGAAATCGAAGGCGTCGCGCAAAAAGTAGGGCAGGCTCTCCAGGCCCGCCCACGGCTCGTGGCTCGACGTGGAGACGCCGAGTGTTTCATGCAGGTAGTTCTGAGCGCTGGTGGCAAGGGCGGGCACGACAATTGGGATTTATAACTCAATGATCGCACGATAACATTGTTAGTGTTATCGTGCAAATCGGAGTTATTATTGACCGCCAGCCATAGGCAAGGTGGTGGATCAGGGCCTGCCGCCCATCTGAGTCGACCCGAGATGCCTGGTCGGCCCGGCAACCACATAACCTTCGGGATCGTCGATCCAGGCCTGCAGTGCGGCTGGCGCCCAGCCGCATGCGCGTCCTCCGAGGTGAACGGGCGGCGGGAACTTGCCTTCGGCGATTCGCCGATACAAGGTGGCGCGGCTCAACGCCGTGATGCGCATCACGTCAACCATACGAAAAAATGCAGGAGACGCCATAGGCATGCGAAGCGTGTCGCGATGGCCGGTGGGGGACGTGAGTGACATGGCGAATCCTGAGAAAGTAACCATGTCCTCAGATTGCCTCAGAAGGTCTTTGCTGAAAACTCACGTGGGCGTACTGCGGCGAAGATGATCGGAAGAGTCTGCCGGCGCGACGACGGATCGGGCTTTGTGCAATCGCTTGAACCCCCGATCCCGTTCCATGAACGCCTCCAGCATGTGCGGAATCAACGCCACAGCATCCACCGCCTCGCCGTAGGTCTGCGCATGCAGTGCCGCATAGCGGTCAAGGTCTGCCTTTAGGCGGACAGAACACGCGAAGGTGAGCTTGACGGTCTCCGTCCTGGGCAGCGGCCCCAGTCGCAGCTTGTTCGTGTTCATCGTGATGCCCCCTTGACGAAGAACAGTGGCTGATACGGCCGCAGCACCAGATCTCGATTGACGATAATGCGCACCGGCAAGCCGGGCCGGCTGGTTAGTGTCGGCTGGATGTTCATGTTGCGCCGGGTGATCTCCTGGCCCACCTGGTTGACGCTGTCCTGCAAGCCGTCGCGCCCGGCGATGATGATGCGGTTGCCATCCTGCCGGTTCTCCGGCGCGGCCAACTCAGCACCTACACCGAGCAGCGTGGTCAATGCCGCGCCAGCCAGGATGCGGCCCCAGTGCCGGTCAACCTCGTCTTCCACCCCGGCATAGCCCGCTGGATCAGTGCCCACGAGGTTGTCCAGCGTCAGCGAGGACGTATCCGGCAGGATGATCCGGTTCCACACCATCTGCACCCGGCTCTGGCCGTAGTTCACCTGGCTGTTGTACCGGCCCAAGATGCGCGAACCCTGCGGGATCAGCAGGAATTTGCCGGTGGCCGTGTCGTAGACAGGCTCCGTCACCGTGGCGATCACGTCGCCCGGCAGGTCAGACTTGATGCCCGTCATCAGCGCCGCCGCAATCACCGTCCCGGCCATGACCTGGTACGGCGATGCCGGCATTTGCAGATTCCCGGAATTACGGGTTTCCGTAGAACCGCCTTTCAGGAAGGCTTCCTTCTGCTCCTGCCGGTTCTGCACCGTGGTCGGATCGGCAGGCTGGGCTGCCGTCGAGGCCGGACCAGCCGCCAGCGGATCGAAGGCCGCCATGGCGCTGGGTGCACCGGGCGTCGCCTGCGCGGCAGCGCCAGCGGTTTGCCCTGGCTTGCCCGAGCGGAAGAACACCGACGAAGCCGCTGCCGCTTCCGCCTCCTTGCGCAAGGCATCCTCGGGATCATGGCCCGGCGGCATGTAGGTGGGCTGCTGCGAGGCCACGATGGCCGGCCCCAGATCGCCCGGTAGCGGCGGGCCCAGCTCCGCCACCTTGGGCAGCTTGGAGTAATCTGACGGCAGGCCGTCCAGCTCTTCGGACTTCGACACACGATCCACGTTGTACAGCTCGTTCTGCCCGCCGCCGCGCCGGTGCGGCTGCAGCGACCAGATCGTGGCTCCGAGCACGGCGACCGACAGGCCGCCGGTGAGGATGGCCAAGGTACGGCGGTTCAGGCGCGTGACTGGGCGCGGCTGCGCGCGCAGCGCCACCGCTTCGGGCGCCACCTTGCCCGCCGAAGGCGCGGCAAGGTCGGGGGAATCGTCCTGGTTCATGGTCATTTCCCCTTCGCGCCAACGGTGCGCTCGATCCGCACCACCTCGCCCCCACCACTTCCATTTCCACCGCCCAGCCGCAGCTCGGCCGCACCGAACAGGCGATCCACGATGTAGTACGGCGAGCGAAAGCGGTAGTTCACCAGTTGCCCATCGCCCTGCGCGCCGATCACGAACAACGGCGGCAACTCGCCCTGGGCGATACCGGGCGGAAACTGGATATAGACCTTCTCGCCATCATCGAAGGCGCGCAGCGGCTTCCAAGGCGGGTTGCTGCCGCTGACGGCGTAGCGGAAACGGATCTTCTCCAGCGACAGGCCGGTATCTACCGGGGCGGCGGCGCTGGCCGCCTGTGCCTGGCGCTGCAAGGCCAGCATCTTGTCCTTGGGGTACTCCCAGGACACCGATGCCATCCACGTCTTGTCCGTCGAGGTCAGCTCTAGCAGGTAGGTGCGTCGGCTGGTGGTGATGACGAGATTGGTCTTCAAGCCCGAGCGGATCGGCTTGACCATGACGCTCACGCGCAAGTCCGCGCCGGAGCCGCTGGACGTGTCGCCCACAATCCAGCGCACCGTGTCACCGGCTGCGACCGTCACCAGCTCCTCGCCCGGTTGTAACGCAACGACTGTCACGCGGCCCACGGCCGCATAGACCTGGTACAGCGCGCCATCGGTGAAGGGCCACACCTGGATCGCATTCACATAGCCCTCGCGTGTGGGCGCGATACGTGCTTCGGCATTGGCGCGCGACACGCGCAGCTTCTCATCGGTGGGTTCCGGCGATGCCTTGGCATCTGCAGTGCCGGGCACCGGCATCAGTTGCCCCGGCAAGGGCAACGGCTCAGGTACGCTGACTACCTCCACAGGCTTCGGCACTACGGGCAACGCTTGCGCCTGCACCGGTTCATCGAGTGAGATCGACGGCGGCGGCTTGCCCTGCGTCGCACAGCCCGAGAACAAGACGGTGGATGCCATCAGCATCACCGGAAAGGCGGATTTACAGAAATATGCATTCACGGTTTTGCTCCTTCATTCGCTTCCAGTTCACGGCTCCACGACAGACCATTGACGTAGATACCCAAGGGGTTTTTGCGCACACGCTGCTCGGTGCGCGGAGTTTGCAGCACGGTGGACACGACCGCGTTCCAGCGCTCGGTGCGATCCAGCGCCCCGTTGACGAAGCGCGTTTCCGTCCAGCGCACGTTGAAAGACGACTCGCTCGCACGGGTCACGCTGCTGATCTGCACCGTCACCGACTCCTTGCCGATGCGCGAGAACGGGTCGTTCACCCGCGCGTACTCGTTGAGCACGACCGCGCCCTTGTCCGTGGTGTAGTCGTAGGCATCCAGCCAGTTCTGGCGCACGACGATGGGGTCGATGGACAACGAGCGCACCAGGCCGATGAAGCGGCCCAGGTGGTACGCGATCTGCGCATCATTGGGTCGGTACGGCGTGGCGGCTTCGCCGACGGCCCGAACCTGGCCCGCGTTATCCACCTCGATGACGTAAGGCGTGACGATGGACTGCGCGGAGCGCCAGACAAGGCCGCCCGCCATCAGCAGCGCGAGCGCAAGACAGCCAAAGGCCATCAAGCGCCAGTTCTTCGCCTGCACGCGGGACGAGCCGATGCGCTCGTCCCAGACCTGGGCAGCGGCTTGGTACGGAGTGGCAGGTTGCGGTGTATCGGTGTAGCGCACCTGCGGTCGTTTGAATCGCATGGGGGTTCTCCTTGAAGGTCAGGAATCGAAGGCTGTCAGTCGTCACGCAGGCTCGGGCCTTGGCTGGACGTGCCGCCATCGCCACCGCGCAGCGTGTGGGCGGTGGTGGTCGCGGCATGGCTGAGTTGCTGCCTGCGATGCAGGCGCTTGGCCCAGGCGGGTTGTTCAGTGGATGTGGGCGACGAAGCGCCATCGCTTGCGCCGCCAGCATCCGATGCCGAGGCAGCGTCATCGGGACGGAAGGCAGCGGCCACCCGCTCCTTCATCGAGTGTGCGCCGCCTGCCACCTTCTGCCCGGCGGCCTGCGCGCCAGTCTTGGCCACATTGCCCATGCCGGCGGCTGTGCCCTTGATGCCACCGCCTGCGGCGGTGGAGCCTTCATCGAAAGCAGCCTTGGCACCGCGCGCACCGCTGGCAGCAAGCCGGGCTGCACCGGGGGCCATACGTGCCCCTGCCGCCACGGCGCTGCCGACGCCCGTGGCTGCGGCACCGACCGCCACGGCGGTTCCGGCTGCGCCGATGGCCGCCCCGGCCATTGCACCCGCGCCAAGCTGCGGCCCACCGGACACCAACCCGGTCGCAATGCCCGGCCCAAAAATGCCCAAGGCCAGCATGGACAGCGAGGCCAGCATGATGACCAGCGCCTGGTCGATGGAGGGCTCGGCGCCGGGCGGTATCTTGAACTCGGCGAACAGCCTTGAGCCGATGCCCACGATGACGGCGAGCACCAGCACCTTGATGCCGGACGACACCACGTTACCCAAAACCTTCTCGGCGAGGAACGCCGTCTTGTTCCAGAGGGCGAACGGCACCAGCACGAACCCGGCCAGCGTGGTCAACTTGAACTCCAGCAGCGTCACAAAGAGCTGCACCGCCAGCACGAAGAAGCTGACGATGACCACCATCCATGCGAGGAACAGCACGACGATGGGTGCGATGTGGATGAACACCTCCGGGAAGCCCGCCAGCTCCTTGATCTGGTCGAGGATCGGCGCTGCCGCGTCGATGCCGGCCTTCGCCAACCGTCCTGGCTGCAGGAAGTTGCCCATGCTCAGGGTCGAGCCGCTGGCCGTCAGGCCCAGCCCGGCGAAGGAGCGGAACACCACACCGGCCAGCCAGTTGAAGTTGCCGATGATGTAGGCGAAGGCCCCCACATACAGCACCTTGCGCAGCAGCTTGGCGATCACGTCCTCGCCCTGGCCGGTGGCATGGCTCATGGCCCAGAGCAGCCCCGCCAACGTCATGTCGATGACGATCAGCGTGGCCGTGAGGAATGCCACCTCACCCTGCAGCAGCCCGAAGCCTGAGTCGATGTAGCGCGAGAAAACGTCGAGGAAGCGGTCAATGACTGAAACGTCGTTCATGGCCGCCCCCGTCAATTGCCATAGAAATGGACGGTTTGCGGCGTATACGGCGTGCCCGTTCCCAGGAAGCGCCGCGTCACCTCCCGGCCGCGCTCCACCGCTGCGGCTTGCCGCGCCAGTTCCAGCGAAGCCGCCCGGTCCTGCGTGATCTGCAGCCGCTGCGTCTGGATGGACTGCTTGGCCTGTAGGGCCAGCAACTGGTTCATGGCCTGCATGGCTTGCAGCGCGCCCTCGGCCGACTGACTCTTACCCACGAGGTCGGTTAGCACACCTTCGTCATCGCTCAGGTTCTGCGAGGCCTGGGCCTGCATCTGCATGGTGGTCTGCAGGCCGTTCAGCGTGTTCTTCCAACGCTCTTGCGTATCGCGGTACATCTGGTCGCCGCTCACGGTGGCGGCGTACTGCTCGGGATACAGCCGCTGGAAATCCTGATCCATGCGCGCCACGTCGTAGGCCATGCCTTTGGCCCGAGCGATCAGCCGCTGGGTCAGTGCCAGATTGCTGCGCAGGCGGCTCACCACATTGAACGGCAGGCTCGCTAAGTTGCGGGCTTGGTTCGTCAGCATCTGCGCCTCGTTCTGGAGCTGCTGGATCTGGTTGTTGATCTGCTCCAGCGTGCGGATGGCCGTGAGGGTGTTCTGCACGAGGTTCGTGGGGTCGATCACAACCCATTGCGCATGGGCGGCTGCGGTGCAAAGCATGGCCGCGACGACAGCGGCGAGAAGACGCTTCTTCATGATGGGTTCTCCTGTGTTTGAGGGGACGGGAACGAGGGCAGCAGGTCCGCGGCCCATTGCAGACCGCGATGGCGCAGCCAGAGGGCTGCGAATGGGGTGGGAACGGATGAAGCGCAAGTGACGGCGGCCGAGAGCACCACGTCCATGTCCCGCTGGTCCTGCGGCGTGGAAGCGCCCGCAAAGGCCAGCGTGGCCGGCCCCAGGTCGAGGTCGAACAGGCGGTTGCCCAGGCGCGACTGGTAGTAGTAGTCGCGCTTCGGAACTGCTGTGGCGACGATCTCGATCTGCCGGTTGTTGAGGCCGAAGCCCTGGTAGATCGTCTTGATTTGCGGCTCAGTCGCCTGCGGGTTCGGCAGGAAGATGCGGCTGGCGCAGCTTTCGATGATCGCGGGCGCAATGCTCGAACCCTTGATGTCCGCCAGGCTTTGCGTGGCGAAGATGACGCTGACGTTCTTCTTGCGCAGCGTCTTGAGCCACTGCCGGATGCGGGCGGCAAACACCGGGTCATCCAAGAACAGCCAGGCTTCATCGAGGATCAACAGCGTGGGCACACCGTCAAAGCGCTCATCGAAGCGCGCGAACAGGTAATGCAGCACGGCCATGACAGCGGCCTTGCTGTGCATCAGCTCTTCCATCTCGAAGCACTGCACGGAACCAGAGCCCAGGCGATCCACATCCGCATCCAGCAGCTTGCCGTGCGCGCCGCCGAGCACATAGGGCGCGAGCGCCTGGCGCAGCGCATTGGATTGCAGCAGCACCGACAGGCCGGTCATGGTGCGCTGCTCCACGGGCGCACCGGCGAGGCTGCCGAGTGCCGACCAGATGGCCGCCTTCTCCTCAGGGCCGACCGCCACGCCTTCGTGCAACAACCGCCCCTCGATCCATTCGGCCGCCCACGTGCGGTAGCCCTCGCGGTCGATGCGGGCCAAAGGCTGGAAGGCGATTTCTCCGTCCGTGCCCAGGTCGTAGTGCTCGCCGCCCAGGCCCAGAATCGTGGCCCGTATCGAGCGGCCCATGTCGAACGCGAAGATGCGCGAGCCAGGGTAGCGGCGGAACTGCATCGCCAAGGTGGCGAGTAAGACCGACTTGCCCATGCCGGTCGGCCCCGCGACCAGCGTGTGGCCCACGTCGCCGATGTGCGTGACCAGCCGGAACGGCGTCGCGCCTTCGGTGCGCGTGACGATCAGCGGCGGACCGTCGAGATGGGCATTGCGCTCAGGCCCAGCCCACACAGCAGACACCGGCATCAGGTGCGCCAGATTCAGCGTGGAGATGATGGGCTGGCGCACGTTCGCGTAGGCATGGCCTGGGATAGACGACAGCCAGGCATCCACGGCGTTGAGCGTTTCGGGAATGGTCACGAAGCCGCGTCCCTGAATCACCCGCTCCACCATGCGCAGCTTCTCGTCGGCCTTCGCCGGGTCGGCATCGAGCACCGTCACCGTCGCGGTGACATAGCCAAAGGCCACCTGGTCGCTGCCCAGTTCCTGCAACGCTGCATCGGCATCGGCGGACTTGTTGCTGGCGTCGGTATCGACCAGCGGGCTTTCCTGCTGGAAGATGGTTTCGCGCAGTAGCGCGATGACGTTCTTGCGCTTGGCAAACCACTGGCGGCGCAGGCGCGAGAGTTCCCGTTCCGCATCGGCTTTATCCATGCAGAGGAACCGGGTTGACCAGCGATAGCCAAAGCCGAGGCGGTTGAGGTCGTCCAGAATCCCCGGCCAGGTCGAGGTCGGAAAACCCCGCACCGTCGCCACGCGCAGATGGGCATCGCCCAGCATCGGCGCCAGACCACCAATGAGCGCGGAATCCGTCAGCAGCGCGTCAATGTGAAACGGCACCTCGGGCACCGCCACGCGATACCGCCGTGTGGAGATGGTCGAATGCAGGTAGGTCAGCGTCTGGCTGTCGTCCAGCCACGCAATTTCCGGCATCACGCCATCGAGCAGGTCGAAGACGCGATCCGTCTCCGCCGCAAATGCGGTCAGGCGCTCGCGCCAGTCCACGCCCTCGGTGGGCCGGTTCTCGTACAGCATCCCCGCCGCGCGGGCGCGTGATTCTTCCGGAGGGAGGTACACCAGCGTCAGGTGATAGCCGCTCTCGAAGTGGTTGCCCGAGTCCTCGAAGGTGGCTCGGCGTTCCTCGTCCACCAGCCAGGACAGTGGCTCGGGGAAGTCCGAGTGTGGATAGTTGGCGGCGGGCCGGCGTTCGGCTTCGATGAACAGTGCCCAGCCCGATCCCAAGCGGCGCAGTGCGTTGTTCAAGCGCGCCGATGTGGCGATCAGCTCGCCCTGCGTCGCGCTGTCGAGGTCCGGCCCCCGAAACCGGGCTGTGCGCTGGAAACTGCCGTCCTTGTTCAAGACGACGCCCGGCGCCACCAGGCCGGCCCAAGGGAGCCAGTCGGCGAGCAGTGCGGGCCGCTGACGGTACTCGGCGAGGTTCAGCATGGCATTCCCCTCACACGTCCAGCAGTGAGCGGTGCTTGATGTGCCGCGCAAAGACCTGCATGAACTGCGGATCGACGCGCGCACCCCATACCGCCAGCGAATGGCCGACGATCCAGAGCACCACGCCCGGAATCCACAGTTGCAGGCCCAAGCCCACGGCGGCGGCCAGCGTGCCGTTGGCAATGGCCACGGTGCGCGGTGCACCGCCCAGCAGGATCAGTTCGGTGAGCGAGCGATGCAGGGGCACCTCGAAGCCGGCCGCGAAGGTATCCGGGCTGCTCATACGACGGCCCCACCGGAGAAGCTGAAGAACGACAGGAAGAAGCTCGACGCCGCGAACGCGATGGACAGACCGAACACGATCTGGATCAGCTTGCGAAAGCCTCCGCTGGTATCACCGAAGGCGAGCGCGAGACCCGTGGCGATGATGATGATGACCGCGACGATCCGAGCCACTGGCCCCTGGATTGACTCCAAGATGGATTGCAGCGGCGCTTCCCAGGGCATGCTGGAGCCAGCGGCCTGCGCAGTACCAGCAAGCAGCAGCATCAGCGCCGCGAGCAGCATGCCCTGCATCGCCGGGCGAGTAAGACCATCCAGCCGTGCGGGCCGGGGAAGCGGATTTACGGAAAGACGGAAAGCAGGAACGTGCGTCATGGAAGTTCTCCAGGGTGATTGAGGGACAGGGAAGAAAGGTCGGACTGCGATGGCAGCTCAGGAAACGGCGTCTCCATCGCATCCGCCAGGTGGTAGCCCACGCCGTCCAAGCCGACGACGTGGGCGATGCTCTCGATGCGGCGCTTGCGCCCGCGCCCGGCGATGTGGATGACCACGTTGACCGCTTCGGCGATCAGCGCGCGGGGCGGGTTCACCGCCACTTCGAGAATCAATTGCTCCAGGCGCAGCAATGCGCCGATGGCGGAGCCGGCATGGATCGTGGCGATGCCGCCCGGATGGCCCGTGCCCCAGACCTTGATGAGATCCAGCGCCTCGGCGCCGCGCACCTCGCCGACCACCACGCGATCTGGCCGCAGTCGCATGGACGAGCGCACCAGCTCCTGCATGGACACCACGCCTCGGCGCGTGCGCAGTGGCACGTGGTCACGGGCTGCGCATTGCAGCTCCACCGTGTCTTCGAGCACCAGCACGCGGTCGCCGGTGGCGGCGATCTCGGCCAGCAGCGCATTGGCAAGCGTGGTCTTGCCGCTGCTCGTGGCCCCCGCGATCAGGAGGTTCTGCCGCTCGTGCACCGCACGGATGAGGAAGTCTGCCTGGGCGCGGGTCATCATCCCGTCGGTGACGTAGCGCTCCAGCGGGATCACGCCAATGGCGCGCTTGCGCAGTGCGAAGGCCGGCCCCGGTGCGGCCGGGGGCAGGATGCCCTCGAAGCGTTCGCCGGTCTCGGGCAGCTCAGCCGACAACAGTGGCTGGCCGCGATGCACTTCCGCGCCAACGTGGGCTGCGACCAGGCGGATGATGCGTTCGCCGTCCGCTTCGGACAGCTCCACGCCCATTGGTGCGCGGCCCGATGAAAGCCGGTCGATCCACAAGGTGCGATCCGGGTTGAGCATGATTTCCACCACGTCCGGGTCTTCCAGTGCGGCAGCGATCAGCGGCCCCATGGCCGTGCGCAGCATCTGGATGCGGCGATCCAGTGATGTGGCGGCCGATGAACGAGGTTCTGGCGTGGGTTGGGGAACAGCGCTCATGAGGCACGCTCCTGGGCTCCAACCGTGGCCGCTACGTCGTCCATTCGCACGGGATCAGGATGCAGTTCCTCCACCACATCACGCACCAGGCTGCGCCCGCGCAGCAGATGGCGCCCGAGCTGTTCGACGAACTGCTCGAAGCGGGCCTTGCCTTGAGCGCGGGCCGCATCCTGATGCGCTTCAGGCACGGGCGTGCTCACCGTGAGGAAGTAGCGGATGAACAGCGCCAGTGTTTCGATCTGGATGTTCTGGTCGCGCTCCAGGCGCTCGGCATGGCGCGACAGGCGATCGAGCCGCTTTGCGATGGCCGCCTCGCGCTGGTCGGCGGCGTCGGGCGACAGCCAAGACGCCAGAGCAGCGGCGACGATGCTGGACTTGGACACGCCTTTCTTGGCGGCCAGCTCGTCGAGCCGCTTGGCATGCTCGGGCTGGATGAACAGGTTCAATCGGTATTGCGTCATAGCTGGATTCCGTCGTCAGGGTCGAGGGATGCCAGCCGGGCCGTGCGCTGCAGCGCCGGGTCAAGCTGGCGCGGGAGGGGAAGCGGCGCGTCGTCGTCATCCAGCAGCGCGAGGTCGTTGGCTGCGAATGCTTGTTCGGGTTGGTACTCGGTGACTTCGGAAAGCTCGGGCTGGCGGCGCGGGCCGCCGTCGTCGGCACTGCCGATGTCATCGACAGCTTCGATGGCCGGTGCCGCTGGAACGTCAGAAATCGCCAAACCAGTCCACTCATCGGCGCGGGCCGACGGAACGTCGGCATAGCGCCCACCAGCGAGCGCCGGCGGCGGCAGCACGCGTCGCTTGAAATTGGCGTCCGCGTAGTAGCGCAACTTCTTGGCTTTGATCGGTGCCAAGCTGGAGATCATCACCACGGCCTCATCGGGCGGAAGCTGCATGACTTCGCCCGGCGTCAATAGCGGGCGGGCCGTTTCCTGGCGAGACACCATCAGGTGACCCAGCCATGGCGCGAGCCGGTGGCCCGCATAGTTGCGCTGCGAGCGCAGTTCGGTGGCTGTGCCCAGAGTTTCAGAAATCCGCTTGGCGGTGCGCTCGTCGTTGGTGGCGAACGTCACGCGCACATGGCAGTTGTCCAGGATCGAATGGTTCTGCCCATACGCCTTGTCGATCTGGTTGAGCGACTGCGCAATCAAGAAGCTCCGGATGCCGTAGCCCGCCATGAAGGCCAAGGCCGTCTCGAAGAAGTCCAGGCGCCCGAGTGCGGGAAACTCATCGAGCATCAGCAGCAGCTTGTGACGGCGGGCGATGCCGTCGCTGCCGTCGAGTGATTCCGTGAGCCGCCGACCGATCTGGTTGAGGATCAACCGGATCAGCGGCTTCGTGCGGCTGATGTCCGAGGGCGGCACCACGAGGTACAGCGATACCGGATGCTCGGCGGAAATCAGGTCGGCAATGCGCCAGTCGCAGCGCGAGGTGACTTCGGCCACCGTGGGGTCACGGTACAGGCCGAGAAACGACATGGCCGTGGAGAGAACGCCGGAGCGTTCGTTGTCGCTCTTGTTGAGCACTTCGCGGGCAGCGGAGGCAACGACCGGATGCGGGTCGTTGCCCAGATGCCGCGTGCTCATCATCCGGTGCAGCGTCAGCTCGAACGGACAAGCCGGATCACTGAGGAAGTTGGCAACGCCTCGCAGCGTCTTGTCTTCTCCCGCATAGAGCACATGCAGGATGGCGCCGACCAGCAGCGCGTGCGAAGTCTTCTCCCAGTGGTTTCGCTTCTCCAATGCGCCTTCGGGATCGACCAGAATGTCGGCGATGTTCTGCACGTCGCGCACCTCGTGCGCGCCGCGCCGGACTTCCAGGAGAGGGTTATAGGCCGCTGATTTCGGATCAGTGGGATTGAACAGCAGGCAGTGCGAGAAGCGCGCGCGCCAGCCGGCGGTGATGGTCCAGTTCTCGCCCTTGATGTCATGGATCACTGCGGATGCCGGCCACGACAGCAGCGTCGGCACTACCAGGCCCACGCCCTTGCCCGAGCGCGTGGGCGCGAAGGTCAGGACGTGTTCTGGCCCTTCGTGGCGCAGGTACTCATCACCATGCCGACCGAGGAACACACCAGCGGGCTGGGTCAGCCCTGCCTTGCGAATGTCGCTGGCGTCGGCCCAGCGTGCCGAACCGTAGGTCGTAACCAGGCGCGACTGGCGCGAGCGCCAGATAGACATGCCGATGGCGACCACCACGGCGAGCAAACCGCTGCCGGCGGCAATGGCGCCGCCCACGTCGAAGATGTGGGACGCATAGGCATCGAAGAAGAACCACCACTCGAACAGCTTCCACGGGTGGTAGATCGGTGTGCCCAACAGATCGAACCAGGGCGAACCCAGGCGTAGTTGATAGCCCAGGGCCGCTGCTGTCCATTGTGTCGCGCTCCACACTCCGGCGATCACGATGCCGAATACCACGGCGATCTGACCGAACAGCACGTTCGTTCCTTGCATCTCCCGGCCTCCGATTTTTCCTGCGCGCACTCCGCTCAACGGCTGCACAACAACGTGCCGCTGGCGTCAGGATCGGTGCCGGGTCAGTGCCGGTCAAAGACTGTTATCAGAACGAAGATGATGCAAAAAACATCGATTCAAGCAAGGACGAAGACAGTAAAAACGCCGCAAGCAAAGGCGCGTTGCGGCGTAGCGAGCAGAAAATAGAGCGATGTGTGGCTTACCGGCCACGGTTAAAAATTCGGCGATTCCTTAGGCAGTGTATAAGGCACCTTACCATTGCCGAAGAAGCGGCGGTTCGTCGCTTCGGCCACGCGGTTGCAAAGTTCGTCGCCCAACTTGGCGCGGTTCAGCTTGCACTGCTGGCGCAATTCTTTCAGCCGCTCGGGATCGGCTGCCAAGGATTCCACCGTCTCGCCTGGAGCAGAAGACTGACCGCAAGAGGCCAATAGCGTGGCTAACGACAATGAGGCGAAGATGTTGAACGGGCTCATGACCTGATTCCTCGAAGGCGTGACACTTGAGAAGCGGGTTTGGGCGTTAGGCGTCATCCGACCCCTGGGAGGCCAACCGCTCAATAAAGCGAGCCAGTGCCTGAGACGGTTCGGTATCCCGGCGCAGCAGATAGGTGGTCAGCATAGGGGAGCGCCCTGCGAGCGGGCGGCCCACTACCCCTGGTTCGCGGCTGGCAGCAATATGCGCTGTGCCCGCAAGCCCTAACGCCAAACCGGCCGACACAAGCGCCATCATCACATCAAATGTAGCGACGTGCTGAACCACCAATGGCTCCTTTTCCTGCTTGCGCAGGATTCGGTCGATCTGGCGGGCATGGCCTTCGCAGACAGCGGGATCGCCCAGCACAAGAGGGTAACGTAGCACTTCCTCCAGTGGGATTCGCTTATATGCCAGAGCCGGATGACGTGCTGGCACGGCCACCATCAACTCTTCTTCCCAGGCCGGTTCGACGATGATGCCGTCGCCCACTTCGTCGGCCATCGAGAAACCCGCGTCATACAGGTCATCATGCAAGCCTTTGAGTTGTTGGGCCAACGAAACCTCGAACAGCCGTATTTCCATTTCAGGGTCTTCCTCGCGGCAACGCGCCAGCAGAGCAGGCAGGCGCGACGGCGTAATGCCATCAGATAAGGCAATACGCAACTGCCCATGAAAGCCATTGGCGGCCGATTTCACGCTTTCGCGGGCTTGCTCCAGCGCGGTAAAAACACGCGGTACATGTTTCAGGAATAGCCTACCCGCAAGGGTCAGCCGCGTGCTGCGACTGGTGCGGATGAACAACTGCACACCCAACTCTTCCTCCAGTTCCTTGACGGTACGCGAAAGAGGTGACTGTTCTATATGAAGTTTCTCGGCCGCGCGTGCAAAATGAAGTTCTTCCGCGACCGCCAAAAAGCAGCGGAGATGACGCAATTCCATGGGGCGATGCCTCTGTGACAATCGATTGCATGAATTGCGTATTCATTATTCAGTTCATTCCTGACGAAGTGATGAGTGGTCGATTACATTTTTGTCAGGAACCCTTCGTAAGTCGCCACAGAAAAATTGATCTTAATCAGTCAACTCGCGCCACCTGCAGCCCATGAAACATGGTTTCCAATGCGCGATCTATCCTTACCAGGCTGCTGAAATACCTCTTGGCCGTCCTCGGTTGGAAAAAAACGCCCGCATAGAATGGCCCACAAGCGATTTTTCTGAGGTCACCAAGGGGTAAGGCACCCTAAAAATTGCGAATTTCCTCTTTCGAAACAGTATTTCAGCAGCCTGGGCGTATGTGTCGTACGTTGCACCGAACTGCTTGTGCATTTCGTTCTCTTCGGTGATTGCGAGACGTCCGTGTAATACCTACAGACCGAGCTGCGCGCCCAGAATGGGACCCTCACGACGAAGCAACTGGAACCCGTTCATTTCATGCCGCGCAACCGCAGTGCGTTAAAGATCACCGAAGCCGAACTCAAGCTCATCGCCAGTGCCGCGATCATCGGAGACAGCAGCCAGCCGGTGAACGGGTAGAGCACGCCGGCGGCGATCGGTACACCAATGCCGTTGTAGACAAAGACGAACATCAAGTTCTGCCGCATGTTGCGCACGGTGTCGATGGATATCTGACGTGAGGCAGCGATACCGCGCAGGTCACCCTTGATCAGCGTGATCTGTCCGCTGTTCATCGCCACATCGGTGCCCGTCCCCATCGCAACGCCAACGTCGGCCTTGGCCAGCGCCGGGGCATCGTTGATGCCATCCCCCGCCATCGCGATGACGTGGCCTTCCTTCTGCAGTTTTTCCACCAATGCCAACTTGTCGGCGGGCTTGACCTCGCCGTGCACTTCATCGATGCGTAGCCTGGCACCGACCGCCCTCGCCGTGGTGAGGCCATCGCCAGTGGCCATGATGATGCGCAGACCGCTGTCGTGCAGGGTTTGGATGGCCTCGTGTGTGCTCTCCTTGATAGGGTCGGTCACCGCCAGAATGCCCGCAAAATGGCCATCAACGGCCAGATGCATGATGCTGGCACCTTCGCCGCGCAGGCGTTCGCCATCTGCTTGCAATGCAGCAACCGACACGCCCTCCTGCTCCATCAACGCCGTATTGCCCAGCGCCAGGCGCTTGCCTTCGACGGTGCCTCGCACGCCAATACCGCTGCCTGAATCGAAGTCGGTTGGCTTGCTGAGCGGCATGCTTTTGGCGCGTGCCGCGCTGACGATGGCGTCGGCCAGCGGATGCTCGCTGCCTTGGTCCAGACTAGCCGCCAGACGCAACACTTCATCAGGCGTGTAGCCTGTGGCCGCAATGGCGGTGTCGAATGTCGGTTTGCCCTCTGTCAGCGTACCGGTCTTGTCCACGATCAAGGTATCGACTTCACGCATTCTCTCGATCGCGCCAGCATCGCGGAACAGAACACCTTGTGTGGCAGCGCGTCCGGTGGCCACCATCACCGACATCGGCGTGGCCAGCCCCAGCGCACAGGGGCAGGCGATGATCAATACTGCGACGGCGTTGATCAGACCGAACACCCAGCTCGGCTCGGGACCGAACAGACCCCAGACGAAGAAGGTGGTGATCGCGATGAGCACCACCACGAGAACGAACTTGCCAGCCACCACGTCAGCCATGCGCTGCATCGGTGCCTTCGAGCGCTGGGCATTGGCCACCATCTGCACGATCTGCGACAGCACGGTCGCTGCACCGACTTTTTCCGAGCGCATCACCAGAGCACCGCTGGTGTTGAGCGTGGCGCCGATCAGTTTGTCGCCCAAGCGCTTGGTTACCGGAACGGGCTCGCCGGTGAGCATGGATTCATCCACCGCGCTGCGGCCTTCGGTAACGACGCCATCGACCGGGACTTTCTCGCCAGGGCGCACGCGCAGCAGATCGCCGACATGCACCTGGTTCAGTTGCACATCTTCCTCACTTCCATCCGCGTTGATGCGCCGCGCAGTCTTGGGCGCCAACCCGAGTAAGGACTTGATAGCCGCCGAGGTTTGCGAACGCGCCTTCAATTCGAGGATCTGACCCAGCATCGTCAGCGAAATGATGACCACGGCGGCCTCGAAGTACACGGCCACGCGACCCATCGAAACAAACGATTCGGGAAACACGCCCGGCGCCAACGTGGCGGCGACGCTGTAGACAAAAGCTGCCGCGGTGCCCAGGCTGATCAGCGTCCACATGTTCGGGCTTCGATGAACGATGGACTGCCAGCCACGCACAAAGAACGGCCAGGCGGCCCACAGCACCACCGGCAGCGACAGCACCAGCTCGACCCAGCTCTGGGTTGCCATGTTGAACCATCCCAGACGATGGCCGAACATGGCCAGGGTGGTGACGATCAGCGTGAGGGGCAACGTCCACCAGAAGCGTCGCTGAAAATCCTTCAGCTCACTGTTGTCTTCCGCGTCCAAGGGGATGATAGGCTCCAATGACATGCCGCATTTAGGGCAATTGCCGGGATGATCCTGTTGCACCTCGGGATACATGGGGCAGGTATAGATTGTGCCAGCCGGCATTTCTGCGGCCTTGTCGGTGGTCGCCCCGGGCTGCGCATGGCCCTGCGCATGGTGGGCGTGATGATGAGCACCATCAGTTCCGTCCTTGGCCTGGTCTTCCAACACCAGGTTCATTTGGCACTTGGGGCAGCGCCCTGGGTGATCCTGGCGCACTTCAGGGAGCATGGGGCACACATAGAGCGCGCCGGCATTTTATGTACCGACCGGTGCCTCGCTCACCCTATAGCGCACAGGGTCTGCAATGAACTTGTCGCGGCAGTGCGTGCTGCAAAAGCGGTAGTGATGATCGTCATGCATGGCCTGATGAGGCGATTGGGAGGTCACGCTCATACCGCACACAGGATCCTTCAAGTCGTCCGCCTTCGGTGAGATGTCGTCAAGGGCAGCCGACTGGCCCCCGAGGGCTGGTGATGTGGGTGATGGGTGATGGGTGATGGTTCATGTCAATGCCTTTCAAGACGCTTGTTCTATTTTTTGCCTTCCCATGATGTCAAGGTCAAGTCTTTCATCATGTTGAAGCGATTCAGTCTGCTTCTGCCGTCGTCCCGACAGCTAGCGAGGCAGGGACTTGCGGTATTGGGCGTTGATCTCGTCATGGCGCTGCTGTACCTCCAGCGGCCATTGCGCTTTGATCCAGGACAGCACGGCCACGATCTCGTCATCGCTCAACACGCCGTCGTAGACCGGCATGGCGGTGCGATAGTCAGGCTGGTCGATGAGCTTGGCAAGGCCATGCTTGGTGATGGCAAAAAGTTGCGCATCAGGATGGTGCCAGGTGTGGCCGCTGGGATCGTGCGGCGGCGCAGGAAGCAAGCCATCCGATCCGCGATCACGCCAGTTGGGCTGGCCTTCGCCCTTGGTGCCGTGGCAGGCGACACAGTTCTGAGCGTATATGCGAGCGCCTACTTGCAAGACCTGAGGATCATCAGGACGCAAGGTATGCGTCAACGCTGCCTCCCGCCTGCCACCGGCACTCAAGAAGAAATAGAGGATTCCAGCCACCACGAGCAAGACCAATCCCCCTCCCACGCCAAGTACAAGTGGTCTCAATTTCATTTCAAATTCTCCGACGCCACGCCTGCGGTCATCGACCGATAGAATGGCGCACGCGCTATCGTAAAAAAAGATTCGTCGCGCGCATTCGGGCTCCGCGCAGGCGAATCGCTGAGTGCCCGCAGATCCCCTATCTGCCCACTTTTTGCATCATGGTCAAACTCGGTCTCCTCTAGGGCGAACCCCACTTCGATGTGGGAAAGACGATCAAAAAGCGCCATGTTTTGGTGATTTTCCACACGTTCAAACAAGAGTACTTCGATCGGGCGCCACATCGCCACCCAGCCAACAATCAACAGCCCTTCGCTGATGGCCGTAAGCACCTGGCTGTTGCCAGGATTACCCAATAAGGCCCGTACAAGCAGCGTCGTACCCAGAACGGCGAGTCCCGTTAACAGGAAGTGCCCTGTCGCATCCTTCGTCGATACCGGCGCCTGCACTGCGCATATTGCGCTTGAAAGTGCGCATGGATCGCTCCTGCAATTTCCACCTCGTACTCTCTGATCGACGTCGGGACATGAACAATGAGACGAAGCGATTCATCTAAACCATACTCGCCCGCACAGTCAACGATATAGTTTTCCACAGCACGGCTCAGTGTTTTCTCATGGAGCGGCGAAGGGTCCAATGAATCGTAAAGCTGCGTGATTCGTTGAATGCGAATATCGATGACCGTCATTTCTGTAAACGCCCAGGTTGTCTTGTTTTACTTTTTTTGCACCTTGCCGGACAGCTGCAAGCGACGGACAAACCGTCAAGGCGTAACGCTGATGCCGTTGGGAGTCTTGCCTACCGGAACGGTCTTCACAACCTTGCGATCCTTCACATCAAGCACGGAAACCGAATTGGCGTACATGTTGGTAACGTAGGCGTACCGGCCTTCGCGGTCGACAACCACGCCATGAGCACCGGCGCCGGTCACGACGGTCTTGGCAACCTTGAAACTCTCCAGCTCAATCAGGCTGACGGTTTTGCCAGGTTTCTTGGGCGTGCCCTGATTGGCCACCAGCAGCGTGCGCGAATCCGGCGTGACATACAGCTGGATGGGGACTGTTCCGACGGCAACCTTGCGAATCACCTTGCGCGTAGCCGGGTCGATCACGGCGACCGCGTTTTCCTCCGACAGCGACACCAAGACAAGACTCCCGTCCGGCGTGAAGCCCACTTGAGCCGGCCCCTTGCCTGCAGGAACTTGCGCGATCTCCTTCTGGCTGGCGGTATCGATGACCGACACCGTTCCGCCCTTGAGGTTGGCGACGTAGGCCTGCTTGCCGTCCGGACCGATGCGAAGACCGTGGGGAAACTTGCCGACCGGAATCGTCGCCACGAGGCTCCGCGCCGCTGTGTCGATCACACTGACCGTGTTGTCGCCGCCGTTGGTGATGTAGGCGAAGCGGCCGTCGGGCGACACCACCACATGGGCCGGGTGCATGCCAACCGGCACCTTGGCGACGACTGCGTTAGTCGCGGTATCGATGGCCCAAACCGCGCCGGGCTTTCCCATCGCATCGTGGCTGCCTTGGGCCATCTCCTTGTGCTCCGACGCGTCGGCCGTTTGAGCAGGCTCCCCGTTATTGGTCACCCATACGACCTTGCCGTCGGGCGATACCTGCACGTTGTGCGGTGCCTTGCCGACGCGCACGCTTGCCAGTGTCTTGAACGACGCAGCATCGAGCACGCTCACCGTGTCAGCCCCCTCGTTGGCCACATACACCTTGTCGGCGGCCAAGGTGGCGCCGGACCAGGCCAATAGGCCCATCTGCACCGCTGTCAAAAGCCAGTTGTTTTTTCTTGTCATCATGATCTCTCTTGGTTGGAAAATAAAACTTCTATCAGGGCTCAGTCGGCGTTGGGGCGCACTGAATTACCGTTGCCACCCTCTTTACCCACCATCCCCAGGACGCCTGCGAACAAGACAGGGTTTTGAAACATCAGGCGAAACGCCTGCTCGCTCGCAGCGTCTCGGCCTTCGCGCAGCCTTCCCAGCGCATGGGTCACTTCCCCTGCGGCTTCACGCTCACGCTCGATCAACGGGTGATGCGGCGCAAGCGGCTGGCGGTTCTTGCCAAGCGGCTCGGCCAGCAAGGCAACGCCGCGCATCCACGGACTGAACGTTTCCGAGAGCAAATACCGACTGGTGCGCATCGGATGGAGCCACTTGAGCATTTGGGCTGTCCAGGGTGTGGACAGAGCTTGCGCCCAAGGACTGACGAATGCCCGGTAAAGCGCCTCGTTGAATGTCGAGACCTGTTTCACCCGCTCAAAAGCTTCCTGCGGGTAATCCGTTTTCAGGTCTTCAACCTGACGGGGTTCAAAGCGGATGCTGTAGGTGGGCTTATGGCAGTCCGGGTCACCCGACGGGTTGTCGATTTTCATTTCATAGAGGCCCGGGGCCAGCGCCTCAATCTCAGCCAGGCTCTCCAGGATCGCCCGGTGCTCCAGACGCGCCACCCCGGCGGAGACAAAAATGCCGAGATGGCCGACGTGCGGGTTCGTGAGGTAGACGATGCGCTGTCCGGCCTGCTTGAGATCCTCGGTGTCTTTGTAGACTGCCGGAATCCATCCGAGCGCCTGGTGTGGTGGCGTAATGTTGTCGCCGTAGGACGCAAAGATGACGATTGGATTCCTGATCCGCCTGAGGTCAGCAGTGCAACCCTGGCAAATCTGGAAAAGACCCTGTTCAAGCTGGTTGCCGATGAACAGGTTTTCAACAATCGCAAGGATCTCTTCCCGACTCAGGAAATAAAAACCGTTCCACCAACGCTCGAACTCCAGAAAACGCGCCTGCTCACTGTCGACGTTGGTGAAGAGTTGGGCGTACTTCTCCCAAACAGCCTTTTCGGGCTTGAGGTTCTCGAAATTCTGCGCCAGCCAGGCTCCATCGAAGCGGCCATTGCCCAGGTCGGCCGTCAGATGCGCCAACCAGCTGCCGCCAAGGAGCCCTCCGGAAAGACGCATCGGATTGACACCGGACTCGCCAGCCCAATATGACAAGGGTGAGCCATTGAGCACCACCGGTCCGACCAGACCGGCGCAGTCTGCGGACAGCAGCGTCAGCGCCCACCCGGCCTGGCAGTTGCCATAAAGCACAGGAGGATTGCCAGGATGGCGTTGCGCAACTTCTTCGGCGAAACGCCGCAGCACATGCAACACGTCTGCCAGGGTCTGCCCCAGAGTCGGCTCGGGAAAGAAGATCACGAAATAAACCGGATGGCCCTCGCGCATCGCCATTCCGACTTCAGAGTCGCGCTTGAAGCCGCCGATCCCAGGGCCATGGCCGGCGCGTGGATCGACAACAATGACCGGAGGTTTGTCAGGATCGACGCAGTCGTCCCAGCAATGCCCGTCGATTTCCGTGATGCGCAGCAGTGCATAGTTGACGGACCGTTCGAAGCTGCGCGCGTCCAACAGCGTTTCATACTTGAAGTCCAGAAGCGGCGGCAATCCGGCTCGCTCGTGCTCCAGCATGTTGTTCGCGCGCTGGCGAAGCGTGTCCCAGAACAGAATGGTGCGTTCGAAGAAGTCGCGCTGGTAATCGAAATAGTCCTGCGCCGAAGGTGCTTCAGCTGCTCTTTTCATGCCACTAGACGCATCCTGTGGCGCAGGCCTCAACAACTCCTCGGAATGATCCAAGACGGTCGGTGGTAGATCCTTTGTCTGGCGGTGCGTCCATTGCACCGCTGCTTCCTTACCCACCGCCGTGGTGCGTTGAGAGGTCCGAGGCTTTTGTGGTGACGTGGGGATTTTCATCATTCCTCCGAACTACGGGGTCATTTTTTTCCGCGCCGTAAACGCAGAGCATTGAAAATCACCGAGGCCGAGCTCAGACTCATGGCCAGCGCCGCGATCAGCGGGGACAACAACCACCCAGTGAATGGGTACAGCACGCCTGCCGCAATCGGCACCCCAATGCCGTTGTAAACGAATGCGAACAGGAGGTTCTGGCGCATGTTTCGGACGGTGTCGATAGAGATGTCGCGTGCGGCGGTGATGCCGCGCAAATCGCCTTTGACCAGCGTGATCTGGCCGCTGTTCATGGCCACATCGGTCCCCGTGCCCATGGCCACGCCGACATCGGCCTTTGCCAACGCAGGCGCATCGTTGATGCCATCGCCGGCCATGGCGACAATGTGGCCCTCTTTCTGGAGCCGTTCCACGAGCGCCAGCTTGTCTGCGGGCTTGACTTCGCCATGCACCTCGTCGATGCCCAGTTTTGCACTCACGGCCTTGGCGGTGGTCAGACCATCGCCAGTTGCCATCACGATGCGCAAACCGCTGGCGTGCAAAGTCTTAATGGCTTCCAAGGTGGTGGCCTTGATGGGATCGGTCACGGCCAGGATGCCAGCCAGTTGTCTGTCCACGGCCAGATGCATCACGCTGGCGCCTTCACTGCGCAGACGCTCGCCATCTACCTTAAGCGCATCAGTGGCCACGCCCTCCTGCTGCATCAATGCGGTGTTGCCCAGCACCAGATGCTTCCCATCGACGATGCCGCGCACGCCAATGCCGCTGCCGGATTCGAAATCTAGCGGCTTGATCAGTTCCAGGCCCTTGGCGCGTGCTGCGCTGACGATGGCCTCTGCCAAAGGATGCTCGCTGCCTTGGTCCAAACTGGCCGCAAGGCGCAGTACTTCGTCCGCTGTATAGCCGGGTGCGGCAACTGCGGTGTCGAAAGCGGGCTTACCTTCGGTCAAAGTTCCTGTCTTGTCCACTATCAGCGTGTCCACCTCGCGCATTTTCTCGATGGCGCCAGCATCGCGGAACAGCACCCCCTGTGTCGCGGCACGCCCTGTGGCCACCATCACCGACATCGGCGTGGCCAGCCCCAGCGCACAGGGGCAAGCGATGATCAGCACGGCCACTGCGTTGATCAAGCCAAACACCCAGCTAGGTTCCGGACCGAACCAACCCCAGACAAAGAAGGTGGCAATGGCGATGAGCACCACCACGACCACAAATTTGCCTGCCACCACATCCGCCATGCGCTGCATGGGCGCCTTCGAGCGCTGGGCATTGGCCACCATCTGAACAATCTGCGACAGCATGGTGGCCGCACCGACTTTTTCGGAGCGCATCACCAAGGCGCCACTGGTGTTCATCGTGGCGCCAATCACATTGTCACCAAGCCGTTTGGTCACCGGCACAGGCTCGCCAGTAAGCATGGATTCATCGACCGCACTGCTGCCTTCGGTCACAACGCCGTCGACCGGCACTTTCTCGCCGGGACGAATGCGCAGCAGATCCCCGACGTGAACATGGTTCAGCGGCACGTCCTCTTCGCTGCCATCCGCATTGATGCGGCGAGCGGTCTTGGGTGCCAAACCGAGCAGCGCCTTGATCGCCGCAGAAGTTTGCGAACGGGCCTTCAACTCGATGATCTGGCCCAGCATGGTCAGCGAGATGATGACCACTGCCGCCTCATAGTAAACAGCCACGCGACCCATGGAAATGAATGAATCTGGGAACACGCCCGGCGCCACGGTAGCCACGAGGCTGTAGAGAAAGGCCGCGCCAGTACCCAGGCCAATCAATGTCCACATGTTGGGGCTGCGATGGACAAGAGACTGCCAACCGCGTACGAAGAAGGGCCAACCCGTCCACAACACGACGGGTAAGGACAGCGCCAGTTCGACCCAGGTTTGAACGTTCATGTCAAACCACCCGAGACGATGGCCGAACATTGCAAGAACAGTAACGATGACTGTGAATGGCAGTGTCCACCAGAAGCGATGCTGAAAATCCTTTAACTCATGGTTGTCTTCCTCGTCCAGAGGAATGATTGGCTCCAATGTCATGCCGCACTTGGGACAGATTCCAGGATGATCCTGCCGCACCTCGGGGTGCATAGGGCAGGTGTAGATGGTGCCGGCCGGCTCTGGCGCGGTGTCCTCGGGTGCAGTAGATACAAGGTATTGCAGTGGGTTCGCTGCGAACTTGCCTTGGCACTTGGCGCTACAGAAATAGTAGGGCCGCCCTTCGTGCGTCAATTTGTGTTCAGACTGCTCCGTAACGGCCATGCCGCACACCGGATCCTTTAGATCCTTTGGCGAGGCTGGCTCGGCAGGGGGGTGACTGCCGTGATGGTGGTGTGCATGCATGTCCATTGCTTATTCCTTGTTGTTGTTGGTGCGCCGTGGCGGCTGCGCATGGTTGCCGTGCCCACCATGGCCGCCGTGGCCGTGCATCAGGTGCATTAGCGGACAGGCGAGGAGCAGCAGGTAGGGCCAATAACCCAGAACATGGCCCCAGTGCTCTCGCAGCAGATAAAAACCAGCGATCACGGCAGCCGTTGCCAGCGCCATGCCGGCTGGGCGGCGCCAGAACGATGGCGCATGGGAGTCGTTGTCAGGCTGATCCATGGCGTTGCTCCTTCAAAGTTGCCAGCAAAAGGTGCGGGCGCGGACGCGCCCAGCCGGTCGACCCGGAATCAAATACCGTGGCCGTCATCGGCAACCACAGCCCCCCGCACCGCCGCTGTGGCAGCCCGAGGCTTTAGGCTGCGAGGTCGCAGCGGGAATGGGCGCGTCTGTGGCCAGCTTTGCGGGGTAACCCGCATCCGTCAATGCCATCAACAATGGGGCGCTGCCCTGCGCCAGTTCCCCGCTCACCCGGACATGCCCAGACTGGAGATCGACCTCCACCCCACTGACACCCGGCAGCGGTTGCAATGCGTGCGTGACGTGCTTGACGCATGAGCCGCAGCTCATGCCCTCGACTTGCAGATCAATCGTTTTCATATATCAAACTCCTAAAAATTGAAACGTATACCGCCGGGGAAATATTCCAGATCATCTTTTTGACACCGAGTCAGTCGTCGACTGGGCCTTGCCCATGCGAGGGATAAACCGGGGTGTGCGCTGGGCGTATGTGTCGTACGTTGCACCGAACTGTTTGTGCATTTCGTTCTCTTCGGTGATTGCCAGACGTCCGTACATCAGGAGCAAGACAGGGAACATGGCCAAGGTCAGCAAGGTGGGCCACTGCAGCAGGAAGCCCAGCAGAATCATCACAAAAGCCACGTACTGCGGATGGCGAATGCGCGCGTAGGGGCCTGTTGTTGCAAGCGATTGGCCACGCTGAGCGTGGTAGAGCACATTCCACGCTGTGGACAACAGGTAGAAACCAAAGCCCAGAAAAACGTAGCTGGCGATGTGCAGTACGCCGAAATGCGGGTCGCCCTTTTCGCCCAACAGGGTGGACCACAAGTGACCCGAGGTGTGGGAGAGCAGATCCAGATTAGGGAACTTGGTTTGAAGCCAGCCCGATATCAGATAAATCGTCAGCGGGAAGCCATACATCTCTACGAACAAGGCAACTATGAAGGCTGCGAATGCGCCAAACGTCCTCCAGTCACGGGCCGTTGCAGGCTTGAAAAAGCTGAACGCAAACATGATGAAGATCGCTGAATTGATGATGACCAACGACCACAGGCCATAAGCAGATTCGGTGTGGTTCACTGGGGATCTCCTTCTTTGCGCGATTCGGCAGTCTTCGACACATCAGGCTTGCTCTGGCCATGGTGACCATGCCCACCGTGGCTGCCGTGCATGAAAACATGCATCAGCGGGCAGGCGAGGAGCAGGAGAAAAGGTAGCGCCCCGACGACATGCGCGAGGTGTTCTGTCAACAAAAAATACGCCGCCACGGCACCAATCGCCACGTAGCCGATGGCGTATCGAGAACTCCAGAAACTGGGGGGCGACTCGTGTCCGTCGTGTTGATGGCTCATGGTGACTCGCAATCAGGTGGGTGCGTTACTTGGTCGGCGTGGCAGGCAGGCGGTCCATCATCATTTGCATCATGGACTGCATCATTTCCATGCGCTTTTCCATCATCTGATGACGCTCGGCCATGTTGGAGGACATGCCCTTTCCACCTTGCATGCCACCCATGCCCTGCATGCCTGCGCCCATCTGCTGCATCATCCCCATGCCGTCCTGCATGAGCTTCATGTGCTCGTCCATGAGTGCCTGCCGCTCCTCCGGCGTTTTGGCCGCCATCATCTTTTCGTGCATCGCTTGCATGGACTTCATATGCTCGTCCATCTTGGCCATTCCAGCCATCGGCCCCGTACCCATTGGCTTTGCGGAAGTCTTCATTTGGGTGGACGCGGGCTGCGTGCTACCTGCAGGGTGATGGGCCTTGTGCTCATCGGCGGCTTGCGCCATCACGCTCAGTGAGGCCGCAGCGACACAGACCCCGATCAGGGTATGGTGAATTTTTGACATAGTGCTCTCCTTCTCCAGATTACAAAACCGTCGCAGTCAGCAATCAATAAATCCATCCGCGACGACACAGCACGCTAAAGCAGCGTGTTCTCACTGAGCGGGCTGAATGTCTGCGACAACCATCTTCCCGCCCTCGTTGACGACCATGAACTTGACCTTGTCGCCAGGCTTCACGTTGGACAACAGGCTCTTGTCCTTCGCGGTGAATACCATGGTCATACCGGGCATGTCCATGTGCTTGATTTCACCGTGCTTGATGGTGACCTTGCCGTTGTCCAGATCAACTTTCTTGATCTCGCCATCGGTCAGGGACGCCGACTGTGCCGCTTCTGTCTTGCCAGGCTCCATGCTTGCCTGGGCAAAGCTGCTCATGGGCAGCGCTATACCCACGGCCACGGCGGAAATGGCAAGAATTTGTTTGATGGTGTTCATGATGACCTTACGAATACATGTTGAAAATTTCTGCTAATCCATCTTTCTGAATCAGCAGCGCTTGAAGGGGGTGCGCCGACCGCTGTAAGCCGGCCCATTCGTGCCCGGTAAGCCCATCGGCATGGCGGGCACTGCCAGTCCCAGCGCTCGGGGCTTTTTCTTGAACATGACGCGGACTTCTTGTTCCAGGCTCTACGGTGGCGTATTACTTCTTGCCAACCTGGACAGTGCCCTTCATGCCGGCCTCGTAGTGGCCAGGCATCAGACAGGCAAAGTTCACGCCTCCGGCCTTGGTGAACTGCCAGACGATTTCGCCTTGCTTGCCAGGCTGCAGCGTCACCTTGCCGGGTTCGTCGTGCTCCATGTCCGGGAACTTCTTCATCTGTTCCAGGTGCTCCAGTAGCTCCTTCTCGGTGCCCAGGCTGAGTTCGTGCTTGACCTGTCCGACGTTCTTGACAACGAAGCGCACGGTTTCGCCCTGTTTGACCTGAATGTTCGACGGCGTGTAGCGCATGTTGTCGCTCATTTCGATGGTGATAGTGCGACGGGCCTTGGCGGCGACGCCGGGTTTGCCAATGGCTGTCTCACCCTCGTCACCGTGGCCACCTGCATGGTTGCCGGCAGCGAAGGCTGCCCCCGATGCGGCCAGTGCAGCCATGGCGAAGAGTTGAGAAATAGTGGAGCGCGTGAATTTCATGGATGGTCTCAGGTTGAAAATTGAAGGAAAAAATCAATGCGCGCCATGCGATGTAGGCTTGCGCACCTTGACTTCGGTCGGCGTTGCAGGCTTGCGAACGCGCGGCATGGACTGGCCGCCCTCTGCGCTGAATCGCGCGGGCTCGGCCATCGGGCCGGTGTACTCATGCGCAACCGTGCCTGCCGGATGCTTGAACCAGCCGGGGTCTTTGTAGTCGCCAGGCTTCTGCTCCCTGCGCACTTTGAGCACGCTGAACATCCCGCCCATCTCCACCGATCCGAACGGCCCCTGGCCGGTCATCATGGGCACGGTGTTGTCAGGGATTGGCATCTCCATCTCGACCATGTCAGACATACCGCGTTCGCCCATGACCATGTAGTCCGGGATGAGCTTGTTGACTTTCTTGGCAAGGCCGCTGTGATCCACGCCGATGAGTGTGGGAACGTCGTGGCCCATGGGGTTCATGGTGTGGTGGCTCTTGTGACAGTGGAAGGCCCAGTCGCCTTCCTCGTCGGCCACAAACTCGATCTGACGCATCTGACCCACCGCCACGTCGGTGGTTACTTCATGCCACCGCGTGCTCTTGGGCGTGGGGCCACCATCAGTGCCTGTGACCAAGAACTCGTGACCATGCACGTGCATCGGGTGATTGGTCATGGTGAGATTGCCCATGCGAATGCGAACCTTGTCATTGAGGCGGACATTCAAGGAGTCGATGCCAGGAAAGACACGGCTGTTCCATGTCCACAGGTTGAAGTCCGTCATTTCCGCGACCTTGGGTGTTGCGGCCCCTGGTTCAATGTCATACGCACTGAGCAGGAAGCAGAAATCCCGCTGCACTTCGTCGATCAGGGGGTGCTTGGCTTTCGGGTGCGTCACCCAGAAGCCCATCATTCCCATCGCCATTTGAACCATCTCGTCCGCATGCGGGTGGTACATGAAAGTGCCAGGACGACGCGCGACGAACTCGTAGACAAAGGTCTTGCCAGCTGGGATGGCCGGCTGTGTAAGGCCGGTCACCCCATCCATGCCGTTGGGCAGGCGTTGACCGTGCCAATGCACGCTGGTGTGTTCAGGCAGCTTGTTGGTGACGAAGATGCGCACGCGGTCGCCCTCCACCACCTCTATCGTGGGGCCGGGGCTCTGGCCGTTGTAGCCCCACAAATGGGCCTTGAAGCCAGGCGCCATCTCGCGCACCACAGGCTCGGCGACCAGGTGAAACTCCTTGACGCCCTGATTCATCCGCCACGGCAGTGTCCAGCCGTTAAGTGTGACCACCGGGTTGTAGGGCCGCCCCGAGTTGGGCACCAGCGGCGCCATGGTGTTCGGGCTGGTCTGGATCACCGGCTCGGGCAATGCCGCCATGGCCACGCGGCTCACCGAGCTGGCCGCGACCGCTCCGCCTGCGATGCCCGCATATTTGAAAAAATCTCTTCTGGATGTCATGACATGAATCTTTGCTTTAGTGGCCCGCATCGCCCGCACTGGGCGCGCTGGACGTGACTGACAACGTGGTGTTGGTGGGGCGCCCGATCACGGATGCCTGTATGGCGGCATCGGCCAGCCAGAACTGCTGTTGCGCATCAATGGCGGCCGTGACGGCGCTGATCTGATCGCGCGCGTCGGCCAATAGCTCAAAGACGCTGATCAACATGCCGTTGTAGCGAAGCTGGTTTTCCTCCGAGATCACCTTGCGCAGCGGCACGACTTCATCGCGGTGGTGACGCGCCACGTCGTAGGCGGTTCGATAGGCCGAATAGCTCTCGCGCAGGTTGGAGCCGGCAGAGCGCACGGTGGCTTCGAGCTGGTTGGCCGCAGCCAGGCTGCGTGCATTCATCGCATCGCGCTGCATCCCACCCCAATCGAAGAGGGGTAGACGCACGTCGATTTCCCAGCCGCGCGCAGTAGAACGAGTGCCCTCAGCGTTGTCAAAGGTCGTGTTGCGACGCCCGGTGAGTTCGATATCGGTGAAGCTGGTCACCATGTTCAGACCCTGGGCCTTGACGGCCCCATTGAGCGCGGATTGGGCCAAGCGGATATCCAGACGCGCCTGGGTTGCTTGCAAGGCGACCGTCTGCGGCTCCATTGGCTGTTTAGGTAGCTCCGGCAATCGCTCCGGCAGCTTAAGCGTTTGTTCCTGCGCCTCATCTAGCCCCAGCAGTCGCACCAGTTCTTCGCGGCTGGCCGTAGCCTGGTGCTGCGCTGCGCTCAGCCGGGTGGCGGCATCGGCGTAGAAAGCTTGCTCCCGTGCACGGGTAATCCGGTTGAAGTTGCCCGCCGCCTGCATGCGCTTGGCCAGTTCCGCTCCTGCTTCCGCGCTGTCATAGACCTGCTTGGCATATTTGAGCGTTTGTTGCGCGGCCACGGCCCGCACCCAGGACTGGCGCACACGGGTGATCTGATCCACCACATCACTGGTCAGACGCAATTGCGCTTGCTCAATGCGCCGGGTAGCGCCGCCGTGCCGTGCGGGAAGCGTCAAAAGATCCAGCAAGCCGAAGGACAAAGCGCGCCCAAACTCCAGCTCATCGCCTGCGACCATGCGCTCAAAACTGAAAATGGGGTTGGCAATCCGCCCGGCCTGCGCGGCATCCGCCGACTCTGCCCAACCCTGCGCCAGAAGGGTCTGCAGGGATGGGCTGTTCACCAAGGCCAACTGGACAGCATCTTTCTGCTCCAAAGGCTGCGCCAGCAAGGCTTGAGCGGCCTGCGCACGCTGGTCGCGTTCATCCAGGGTACGAGCCAACGCGAGCTTGCCCCCGGTAAAACTGCCAGCTTCGTCGTTGACGCGATTGATGTTCTGATCCAGGCTGACGCTGGCACATCCCGTCAGCACTGCCAATCCGAGTGCGGACAGAGCCAATTTGGCATGAGTGGCACGCAAAGGCATCATGGTTTTCCTCCCCCGTGATGGCCCGTGTGGGGATCGCTAGCAGGAGCAGCATCCTTGGCGGACGCGGGCTCGCCCGACTTGATTTCCTTAGCATAGGCGCGCCAGCCGCCAATCTGGCCCACACGATCATTGGCTTCGCGCCAGGATTGCACCGGTTGATCCGCATAGCCCTGATAAGCCCCGATAGGGGACGCGTATTGCAACGTTGCCAGCGGTGCAGGCTTGGGAGCCTCGGTATCTGCTGGAGCTTGTGCGAAAGCTGCCCCCGCAAACAACACCAGTGTCGAAGGCAACAGAGCCCTGAAGGGCGGCAGGTAACTGGAAGTGAGCATGGTCTCCTCTAAAAGAATCTTTGATCTCATGATGTGGAGATTCTGGAGAGACCACCCTTTCATTCAGATGTTCTGAAAATTACATTGTTGTTATCTACCTGTCAGAACGCCTCAAACTTGGCAAACTCTCGCCAAAGCATTGAACGGAAGCGCACACGTGAAAATATTGATCGTCGAAGACGAGCCCAAAACGGGTGAGTACCTGCGTCAGGGTTTGACAGAAGCTGGATACATTTCCGACCTCGTGCCCAACGGCGCGGATGGCCTGCATATGGCCCTGCAGGGCGAATATGACCTGCTGATCCTGGATGTCATGCTGCCTGGCCTGAATGGCTGGCAAGTGCTGCAAGCCCTGCGTGACCGGGGGATCGGAATGCCCGTCCTGTTCCTGACTGCCCGCGATCAAGTGGAAGATCGTGTCAAAGGACTGGAACTCGGGGCCGACGACTACCTTGTCAAGCCGTTCTCGTTTGCCGAGTTACTGGCCCGGGTACGCATCATCCTGCGGCGCGGCCATGCAGGCAACGAGAGCACCACGCTGCGAGTGGCCGACCTGGAACTGGATTTGCTGCGCCGCAGGGTATCCCGCAACGGCAAGCGTATCGATCTGACGGCCAAGGAATTCGGCCTGCTGGAGCTACTGATGCGCCGACACGGTGAAGTGCTGCCACGGTCCCTGATCGCCTCGCAGGTGTGGGACATGAACTTTGACAGCGACACCAACGTCATCGAAGTGGCGATGCGCCGCCTGCGCGTGAAGATCGATGAAGGCCAACCCCTCAAGCTCATCCAGACCGTGCGCGGCATGGGCTATGTGCTGGACGTGCCAGAGGAAGAATAGGTGGAGTCGAAACTGCGTTTGGGCAAGCTTTCGCTGACCCGTCGCCTCACCCTGTTCTTCACCGTGGTGGCAGCTGCTGTGGTGCTTGGGTTGGGAGGTCTTTTTCTGGTGGAAATTGAGCAGCATTTCGTCGAACTGGACCGGATGGCTCTGCAGGAAAAGCGGCATTTGATCGAGGAAATTCTTGGCAATGCCAACTCAGTGGACGACGCAAGCTTGCGCTTGAGCGAAGCTTTGAACTATCACCATGATCTCTATGTCCTGGTGCAGAACCCCCAGGGAGAGCGCATTTTTCAATCGTCAACATCCAACCTCAATGTGCAAAGCGGCGATGCCCTGAGTACCGAGGAGACGAGTGTTTTCGGGGTTTGGCGTCACCACGATACCGAGTTCCACACATTGAGCTTTGGAACTGCCCCGGCTTACTCCGCATCAGCGTTGCAGGTGTTGATCGCAGCGGATACAAAACACCACACCCAATTCCTCACTGAGCTGCGCAGCAGTCTGGCGTTCTACGTGATCGCGGCCATCATCGTGTGTGGGCTACTGTCGTGGCTCGCGGCGCGTCAAGGACTGGCGCCTCTGCGTGAAATGAAGTCACGCGCAGCCGTGGTCACAGGTCAGAAATTGTCCGAGCGCATGCCAGTTGAGGCCGTGCCGGTGGAAATGGCCGATCTGGCGCAAGAGCTGAACCGCATGCTGGACCGCCTGCAGGAGGACTTCCAGCGCCTTACCGATTTCGCGTCGGACCTCGCGCACGAGCTGCGCACCCCCATCAGCAACCTGCTGACGCAGACGCAGGTGGCGCTGACGACCAAGCGCGATGCCGCGACGTACCGCGACATCCTGGCCTCCAATGCCGAGGAATTTCAGCGTTTGGCACGCATGGTGTCCGACATGCTGTTCCTAGCCAAGACCGAGCGCGGCGTGGATCTGCCGCACAAGGAGCGGTTTTCCGCCCGCCAGGACGCGCTGGCGCTGCTGGAGTTCTACGAGGCCGTGGCCGAGGAAAAACGCATCCGGCTCCAGTTGAAAGGAGACGGCGAGGTCGAAGGCGATCGCCTGATGTTCCGCCGTGCGGTGAGCAACCTGCTGTCCAATGCCCTGCGTTACACGCCCGAGGCCGGCGACATCACCATCCGTATCACCAGCACGGCACAAACCACGACAGTGGCCGTGGAGAACACTGGAACCGACATCGATGCCAAGATCCTGCCCCGGCTGTTCGACCGCTTCTACCGAGCCGATGCTTCCAGGGCCCATCCGGACTCCGATGGCTCCGGGCTGGGCCTGGCCATCACACGTGCCATCGCTGAGGCCCACGGCGGTAGCGTCACGGCGACGTCGGGCGACGGGCGAACCTGCTTCACCTTGATGTTTCCTCACCGTGGCTCACAGCCATCAAGCTGACAACAATCTCATCTGGCTGTCCGGATTCTGTTGGGGTGCGCTCCCTACGATGAACACATCTCCTCAACGCCCGACCAAGGCATGAGAGATGCAAGTTTCGTCCACCTTCTTCCTTAGGAGCTTCAACCATGATCCAACAACGCCTCTCCCTTTCTTCCATGATCGCAGCCGCAACCGCAGTAGTTGCTCTGGGCCTTCCAGGGATGGCTTCGGCAGCATATGAGCATCCTGCCAACAATGAAAAGGGCGTAATCGTTCACCCGGAACACTTCAAGAGCGAGAAGACGCGAGAGCAGGTCATCGCGGAAGCCAAGGCTGCCATGCAGCAAGGACTTCTTTCTTATGGCGAGAGCAACTACCCAATGCCTGTGCCTAATGTGGGCCCAGGGAAAACTCGTCAGCAAGTGATCAACGAAATGCTGAACGAGTCACCTGCCGAACGCTCCGAGCGTCTGCGTCTCTACTCCCCGGGTTGATAGCCCCCAATTGGGGCTCCAGCAGAGCACGTTGAATCCATTCTGTGGGATCGCGCGTCGGCCTGGCTAACCTCGGGATTTCAGCAGCCTGATAGGTCACGCCCCAAAAATTACCTGACAGAAATGTAATTTTTGAAACATCTTCCCGTCAGTCTCGGGCTTGCAGAATCACAACGTGCATTCGCACACGGTGGGCGGACTCAAATACGAAGTGCAACACCCTGGATTTCAGTGAAAGAGGGTGGGATGGCTTGCAGAGCGGTCATTTTGGCGCTGAGCCTGACGCTTTCGTGAGCCTCCACCGACCACGTCTTCAGAATTTTTCAGGACTTACGCAAAATCGCCCCAGCGGCGTTGCTCTTCCTTGCCGTGCGCTTGCACTGTCTGCGTCAGAGCGCCTTACTGGAACAATTTTGCGTAAGTCCTATTTTTGTGTTTGAACAATAGGGACCACCGCTATGGAAAAGTCATTTCATCGCTTCTCTGAACTGTTTTCCCAGCTTGGTCTGCGCATGGACGCGGCAGGCATCGGGGAGTTCTTGGAGGCCCACGCTCCACTGCCGGCCGATGTGCTGCTGGCCGATGCGCCATTCTGGACACCATCTCAGGCGACTCTGTTGCGCGAAGAACTTCTGGAAGACGCGGACTGGGCCGAAGTAATTGACCGGTTGAATTCCGCTTTGCGTGCGCCAAGGGGGAGGTCATGATGCCTATGAGGAATCGCCTGTCGTTGGGTGTGGTAATGGTGTCTCTCGCGCTGAGCTCGATGGTTTACGCGCAGGAGGTCAAGCTTGGGTCGAGTGTTGAAGGGTTGCTGCAAGCGGCCAGGGAGCGAAACCCCGAAATCGCAAGCATGCGTTTTGATGCCGATGCCGCTGCCGAGCGTGTCGTACCCGCGGGTGCCTTGCCGGATCCAAAGTTCAGCATGGAACTTCGTGACCTTACCCGGATGGGCGAGCGCAACCCGACGCTGCTGCCAGGGCGTGTGGGCAGCACGCGATACCTGCTCACACAGGAATTGCCGTGGTTTGGGAAACGGGGCCTCAAGCGTGAATCGGCCCAATTGCAGGCCGAGGCGGCTCGAGGGCGAGTGGCTGGCACTTGGAGTGAACTAGCGACCAAGATCAAGACGACATACGCCCAACTCTACTATCTGGACCAGAACGAGCGGCTGACCAGGGAGATCCTTGACCTGATTAATCGCCTGGAAAAAGTCGCTCAAGTGCGTTACGCCAGTGGCCTGGCAGCGCAGCAGGATGTAATTCGTGCGCAGCTGGAGCAGACCGCCATGCGCAGCGAGTTGATTGGCCTCGAAGCAGAGCGCCGACAGTTGCAGGGCAAGTTGAACGCGCTCGTGGGGATGCCTTCGAGTGAGATGCTGGCCACGCCAGAGCACATTCGCACCATCCCGGCGCCCGAGCGCATGCGCTTTGATGTGCTTGAGCAGCGCGCACGGGCCAGCAACCCGCTGCTGAGAACCGAGGAGTCGCAGATCCGGGCGGCGGAAAAAAGCCGCGAACTCGCCTACAAAAACCGCTATCCGGACTTCTCCGTGGGGGTGTCGCCCATCCAGTACGGGAAGTCGATTCGGGAATGGGAGCTGATGGTCGAAGTCAACATCCCCTTGCAGCAGGACACCCGGCGCGCGCAGGAGCGGGAAGCGCAGGCCATGTTGGATGCCGCCCGCTCGCGCCGCGAAGTCGCCACCAACCAGTTGCTGGCCGACCTGTATGAAAACATCGCGGGTCTGGAGGCGGCGCGCCGCACGCTGACGTTGACCACGGAAAGTCTTTTGCCCCAGTCGGAGCTGACCTTCCGCTCGGCACTGGCAGGTTATGAATCGGGCAAGGTGGACTTCGCCACGTTGCTGGATGCACAGAAGCAGATACGTCAAGCCAAACTCAATCAAGTCAAAGCAGGAGTCGCGGCCCAGATTCGCCTGGCGGACATCGAGCGCATCGTGGGAGAAGAACTATGAAAAAAAATATCAAGATGGGCGTGCTCATGCTGACCGCCACGGTATTGGCCACAGGAGGCGGCTATTGGTACGGCCAGCGGCAATCTGCGGCGCATGGATCGGAGCAGGCCGCATCGACGGTGCCGCCGGCAAACGGCAAGAAGGAACGCAAGATTCTCTTCTACCGCAATCCGATGGGGCTGCCAGACACCTCGCCCACGCCCAAGAAAGACCCGATGGGAATGGACTACATCGCAGTCTTCGACGGCGAGGAGGAGTCCGAGGCGGCAAGCGCCGGTCAGATCCAGATCAGCACCGAAAAAGTCCAGAAGCTCGGCGTGCGCCTCGAGGCCGCCAGCATGCGCACCCTGGACAAAGTAGTACGAGCCGTTGGCCGCATTGAACCCGACGAACGGCTAACCTATGCCATCGCCCCCAAGTTCGAGGGTTACATCGAGCGCTTACATGTCAATGCGACAGGGCAGGCCGTGGGCAAGGGTCAGCCGTTGTTCGAGGTCTACAGCCCAGAGCTGGTTTCAGCGCAGCGCGAGTATGCGATTGCCGCACAAGGTGTTGAAGCCTTGAAGGGCGCCAGCGAGGAAACGCAGAAAGGGATGCGAGAACTCGCCGAATCGAGCCTGATGCGCCTGCGCAACTGGGATATTTCGAACGAGCAAGTCAAGGCGCTGTCCCAGTCAGGAGCGGCACGCCGTACGCTCACATTCCGCTCTCCGGTGGCCGGCATTGTTACCGAGAAGAAGGCAGTGCAAGGCATGCGCTTTATGCCGGGTGAAGCGCTCTATCAGGTCACCAATTTGTCTTCGGTGTGGGTGATCGCCGATGTGTTCGAGCAGGACATCGTCCTGGTCAGGCCGGGTGCCATGGCCACGGTGCGCATCAACGCCTACCCGGACAAGGTGTTCACCGGCCCGGTCACCTACGTCTATCCGACCCTCACGGCCGAAACACGCACCGTGCCCGTGCGCGTCGAACTCACCAATGCCGGCGGCCTGCTCAAGCCGGGCATGTTCACCCAGGTGGAGCTGTCTGCGGCACCCAAGGGCGCCGTGCTGACGGTGCCGACGTCGGCGGTCATCGACAGCGGAAGGCGCCAGATCGTTCTGGTACAGGTCAAGGAGGGTCGTTTCGAGCCGCGTGAGGTCAAGGTCGGCGCCCGCAGCGAGGATCGCATCCAGATTCTTGAGGGAGTGCAGGACGGTGAGATGGTGGTGGTGGCGGCCAACTTCCTGATCGACGCGGAAAGCAATCTCAAGGCCGCCATCGGAGGTTTCGCGTCGGCAGAGCAAGGCAAAGGGGCCGCCCCGGAGAGTTCCACCAAGCCGCAGGGCGCTGGTGGGGTCGGCCACCAAGCCGAAGGCACGGTGGAAGACGTCGATGCGAAATCCACGGTGACGCTGGCACATGGCCCGGTGCCCAGTCTCAAATGGCCCGCCATGTCGATGGAGTTCAAGGTCGCCCACAGCGGCTTGCTCAAGGAGCTCAAGCCGGGTGCCCTGGTTGCCTTTGAGTTCGTCGAACGCGATCAAGGCGAATGGGTGATCACCGCCGCCCGACCCCTGGGCAAAGCCACGGCCAATCCTCACGCCGGTCACAACTGATTTTCGGGAAAAAATATGCTTGCGAAGATCATCGACTGGTCGGGGAGAAACCGTTTCCTGGTGCTGCTGGCGACCCTGTTCGTCATTGTTGGCGGTGTCTATGCCGTGCTCAAAACACCGCTGGATGCGCTGCCGGACCTGTCAGACGTTCAGGTCATCGTCTACACCGAGTATCCGGGCCAGGCCCCGCAGGTGGTCGAGGATCAGGTCACGTATCCGTTGACCACCTCCATGCTGTCGGTTCCCAAGTCCAAGGTGGTACGCGGCTTCTCCTTCTTTGGCGCCTCGTTCGTCTACATCATCTTCGAGGATGGCACTGACATCTACTGGGCCCGCTCACGCGTGCTCGAATACCTCAACTTCGCAGCGGGGCGAATGCCCAAGGGCGTGACACCGCAGATCGGCCCGGATGCGACCGGCGTGGGCTGGGTGTACCAATATGCGCTCCTGGCCAAAGATATGACCCTGGCCGAATTGCGTAGCTTGCAGGATTGGTACCTGCGCTACCAGTTGACCAAGGCCCATGGCGTGGCCGAAGTGGCGTCGATTGGCGGGTTTGTGCAGACGTACCAGATCACCGTCGATCCGGTGAAACTGCGGGCTTACGGCATTCCCTTGGCCAAGGTCTCCCAGGTGGTGCGCGACTCGAACCGGGACGTCGGCGGGCGCGTGGTGGAGATGGCCGAGACCGAGTACATGGTGCGTGGCAAGGGCTATCTGCGCGGGGTGGCCGACATCGAGAGCCTGGTCGTCAAGGCGGAAAAAGGCACACCGGTGCTGATCCGTGACATCGCCCGTGTTGAACTGGTACCGGACGAGCGCCGTGGCGTGACCGAGCTCAATGGCGAGGGCGAGGTGGTCTCCGGCATCGCCGTGGCCCGCTACGGCCAGAACGCGCTGGAGGTGATTCACAACCTCAAGGAAAAGATCGCCGAGGTCTCGGCGGGCCTCCCGCCGGGCGTCAGCATCGAGGCGGTGTACGACCGATCCGACCTGATTCACCGGGCCATCGATACGCTCAAGCGCACCTTGCTGGAAGAGAGCCTGATCGTTGCCCTGGTCTGCATGGTCTTTCTGATGCACGTTCGCTCGGCCCTCGTGGCTATCTTGATGTTGCCCGTGGGTGTGCTGATCTCATTCATCGCCATGCGCCTGCTGGGCATGAATTCCAACCTGATGAGCCTGGGCGGCATCGCCATCGCCATTGGGGCCATGGTGGATGCGGCCATCGTCATGATCGAGAACGCGCACAAGCACCTGGAACGCCTCCCGCCCGAGCACAGCAAGGCCGATCGCGTGGAGGCGATGATCACCGCCTGCAAGGAGGTGGGGCCGGCGTTGTTCTTCTCGCTGCTCATCATTACCGTGTCGTTTCTGCCGGTATTCACGCTGGAATCGCAGGAAGGGCGCATGTTCTCGCCGCTGGCCTACACCAAGACCTTTGCGATGGCCGGGGCCGCGCTGCTGTCCGTGACGCTGGTGCCCGTGCTGATGATGCTGTTCATCCGCGGAAAAATCATGCCCGAATCCCGCAACCCGGTGAACCGGTTCCTGATCTGGGCCTACCGTCCCATCATCGCCACCGTGATGCGCTGGAAGAAGCTGACCATCGCTGCTGCGCTCCTGGTGCTGGGCGTGTCGTTCTATCCCGCCAGCCAGCTCGGCTCTGAATTCATGCCCACACTCAACGAAGGCTCGTTGCTGTACATGCCCGCCTCGCTGCCAGGCATGTCGATTACCAAGGCAGCCGAGCTGATGCAGACGCAGAACAAGATCATCAAGAGCTTCCCCGAGGTGGTATCGGTCTTTGGCAAGGCGGGGCGCGCCAACACCGCCACCGACCCGGCGCCGACCGAGATGTTCGAAACCGTCATCAACCTCAAGCCCGAGTCCGAATGGCGCCCCGGAATGACGACCGACAAGCTCATCGCCGAACTGGACAAGGCACTGCAGTTCCCCGGCGTGTCCAACGCCTGGACCATGCCCATCAAAGCGCGCATCGACATGCTGTCCACCGGCATTCGGACGCCGATTGGCATCAAGGTCTACGGCAATGACCTGACCGAAATGGAACGCCTGGCGCGCGAGATTGAAACGGTGGTCAAGCAGGTGCCGGGAACGACCTCGGCTTTCGCTGAGCGCCTCACGGGGGGCTCTTACCTCAACATCGAGCCCGACCGAGTGCAACTTGCGCGCTACGGGCTGGCGGTCGGAGACTTGCTGGAAGTCATTGGTACTGCACTGGGCGGAGAAATGGTGACCACGACGGTCGAAGGCCGCGAGCGCTTTGGCGTCACGGTGCGCTACCCGCGCGAGCTGCGCACCGACCCGCAGCAGATCGCCCGCGAAGTGCTCGTGCCCACCATGGACGGCGCGATGGTGCCGCTGGGGCAGGTGGCCCGGGTCGAAGTGGCAAAGGGTGCGCCGGGCATCCGCACTGAAAATGCGCTTCTGTCTGCTTACATCTTCGTGGACATCCGTGAGCGTGACATCGGCAGCTATGTGGCAGACGCGCGCAAAGCCGTGAACGAACAGGTAAAGTTTCCGCCGGGCTACTACGCGACCTGGAGTGGCCAGTTTGAGTCGATGGAACGTGCGGTGCAAAAGATGAAGGTGGTCATTCCCGTCACCTTGCTCATCATCTTTCTGCTGCTGTACCTGAACTTCAAGCGCCTGACGGAAACCCTGATCGTCATGCTGTCGGTGCCGTTTGCCTTGGTCGGAGGGGTCTGGCTCATGTGGTTGATGGGCTACAACATGTCTGTGGCCGTCGCGGTGGGCTTCATCGCCTTGGCGGGGGTGGCCGCTGAGACCGGGGTGATCATGTTGATCTATTTAGACCATGCCTGGGAGGAAATTCAGGCAAAACGCCGCGCTGAAAACAAAGAGCCTGGCGTTGCGGATCTTTATGAAGCCATCATGGAGGGTGCGGTTGAGCGGGTGCGTCCCAAGATGATGACGGTGGTCGCCATCATGGCTGGCTTGCTTCCCATCCTGTGGGGAACTGGCACAGGCTCGGAAGTCATGAGCCGTATCGCTGCACCGATGGTTGGAGGGATGATTTCCTCGACCGTGCTGACGCTGGCAGTAATTCCCGCTATTTATGGCTTGGTCAAGCAGTTTGAACTTCGAAGAAGGCGAGCTTGATGCGATTGGCCTCGCATGCACAAGGAACTGCTCGCCCGTGGCATCCGGGTGGGCAGGGAACGTGTGCGCCGCTTGATGCAGCAGCACGGCATCCGGGCCAAGACCCAGCACAAATTCGTGGTGACCACGGACAGCCGCCACAGCCTGCCGGTGGCCCCGGACCTGGTACAGCGACGTTTCAATCCCGATACACCCGACCAGCTCTGGTGTGGCAACACCACCTACATCGCCACCGACGAAGGTTGGGTATACCTGGCAGCGGTCATCGACCTGTTCAGCCGCCAGGTGGTGGGCTGGAGCATGCAGGCGCACAACTATTGATCCGGCAGGCTTTATTCGTAAACCTTGCTCGGGCTGAGGTGTCGAAGCCCCTCGACGGGCTCAAGTTGAACGACATCGGGACTCTGCAATAAACCGTGCCGGATCAATAGGCCGCCGTCAAGGCACTTTGTTCCCCTCACGCAGCTCAAGCCCCCTGTTTCGCATACCAAAGGAATCATCATGAACAAGCTGATCTACCCCCTCGCCGGCGCGCTGATGCTGGGCGCCACCTTGCCGGTCCTGGCCGGCCCTGACTTTCAGGCTATCGAGCAAGGCCGCAAGGCCGGCCAGGAGGCCGAGGCAACGCGCACGCGAGATGCCGCCGAGGCCGCCAAAACCGGCCGTGGCGACTGCCCGCCCCAGCCCTTGATCCTGCCGCTCGACCATGGTCCGCGTGCCTTGACTACGCCCTACCTGAACCAGCTGCGCAAGCAGCGCTTCGAGGCGGAGATGAAGACCTGCAAGGAATGACGCCGAGGAAGCGCCTATTCAGTCGGCCCTGCAAAACTCATCCGCCCGCCCATGCCAGCCGGCCCAAGCCGGTTTTCCTCATCCCCACCGCCGTTGCGAGCGCCGAGGCCAGCATGACGTCCCCGAATCTATCGGCGCCCATGACCGACATGGCCAACTCCTCCTTGGACTACACCGTGTGCTCATTGGTAGAGCCCCGTGTGTGATACACCGCCGTGCATAGGTCGTAGTAGGGTGCCACGCGGGGCCTCTCTTCATTGCTCAGGAAAGAAATGTTCTTCAGGTGGCAGTCCGAATGGCCCACCAGCGTGTTGAACAAGATCCGGCGGAAGACCTCCATACGCGCCTGCGCCCGGTTGCGGCACTGACCGATGAGCGCGTTGAGTTTGGGAATCGTCGCACTGCTGTATTTGTAGATCGCACTCTCATTGAGCGCCTGACAGCCATCCAGGGCATGCACCAGCATCAGCCATGAGCAAGCGGCGCCGGCCTTGGGCACGGTGTTCACGAAATCGAGCTCGTAAAATATCCAACCAGCTTCACGAGATCAATGAAGATTCAATCAGCCTTACACACAGAAATTTGGACAGGCCCGGGGATGGTCACGGCATGAATTCGCCAATCGGCACATGTGTTGCTGATTAGCGAGGTGACATCAACCCGCCCAACGTGCATGGTGAAATTTCAAACCTGCATGTTCATCACATCGGTATAGGCCTGAACTATTCGGTTTCGACTGTGGAGCGTGGCCTGGAATGCGATGTTCGACTTGACACCAGCGAGTATCGTTTCTTCAAGGCCCACCGTGGGATTCTCAAGAGTGAACTCTCGACTCAGGCGGCCAGAATCCGCTTGTAGTTTGCTCGTGGTCGAAAGCGCCTGCTTCATCGCGTCCAAAAAGCCGTCGTCCTGAACACTGGGTGTTTTGGACACCAATTTGTCCACCTGGGTGACGGGCCGTAGTGCTTCGAGCGGGTGTGTGGTTATGTTCATGTTATGTCCGTTGTCCAGCCGAAGAGGGTGATGAACAGCCCTTTTTCGGAAGATCGCGGTCAGGAGTCGGTACGAGAAATAGTAATTTCCGCCCGCTGGTCTGTAAGCCTTCAGACTGGAGCATCGGCCCTACAAATGTATGGCTATGGATTACAAAAACTTAATCTCGCTGACATCACCACGCAGGTCGATCCTCAGCGTGTGAGCGCAGCAACCCATGGAGGAGAAATAAGGCATAAGGCAGAAGACTTACAACCGCTGTGAAATCTCCAGCAATGGCTTGATGCTGGAGCCAAAGCGGCTCATGGACGCGTGGTTCTGCTCCAGTTGGCTGTAAGGCAGATAACGAATCCCGAGTTCCGAAACACGGGAGAATACCGGTCTTTGGAGTTGCTCCGCCACCTTGGCTCGGCGATTGTCTGGGGCCACCAGAAAGAGCGCACATTTTTCTGCAACCGGTGACTTCTGTCTACCCGTGTGGTTGGTCCTCCGTCCTCCGCATTCGTCCCCCGCGCACGTCCACCAACTCGCGCTCCAATTCACGCAGATTCTTAACAACAATGTCATCTGGCTGTCCGGATTCTGTTGGGGTGCGCTCCCTAAGATGAACACATCGCCTCAACGCCCGACCAAGGCATGAGAGATGCAAGTTTCATCCACCTTCCTTAGGAGCTTCAACCATGACCCAACAACGCCTCTCCCTTTCTTCCATGATCGCAGCCGCAACCGCAGTGGTTGCTCTGGGCCTTCCAGGGATGGCTTCGGCAGCCTACGAGCATCCTGCCAACAATGAAAAGGGCGTAATCGTTCACCCGGAACACTTCAAGAGCGAGAAAACCCGCGCCCAAGTCAAGGCGGAGACCGAGGCTGCGATGCGGCAAGGCCGCCTTTCTTATGGTGAGAGCAACTACCCCATCCGCACACCTGATGTAAGTTCTGGCAAGACGCGTGAGCAAGTAATCAACGAACTGCTGAGCGAGTCACCTGCCGAACGCTCCGCGCGTCTGCGTCTCTACTCCCGGGGTTGATAGCCCCCAGTTGGTGCTCCAGCAGAGCACGTTGAATCCATTCTGTGGGATCGCTGGCGTCGGCCTGACTAACCTCGGGACAGCCCAGGCCGCCGTCCAATTTCCCATGACACCCCACCGCCGCGCACCGTCGCGGCGATCTGCTGTCCCAGCCGCTGCTCAATCACCGGCTTCCACGGCACCAGGCTGAATCCCATCCCGTCATCGAGCATCGCGTAGCGCCCGCTGGCGAGCATCACGCTGCGGCGGTAGATACCGGCCACGCGCTGGCCATCTGCCGCAGGCCGATGCTCCAGCCCGGTTTCGGCGGCAATGTCCTGGCGGCCACGCTCGGGCAGGTCGTCGGGTACCTTCCACAGCCCCTCGGCAATACGTTCCACGATGCCGGCCCGGCGCAGGGCTTCCAGCCTGCGAACGTGCGCGGCAACGACTTCGTGCGGATCACGGCCGGCCTGCGCCTGACCTTGGGCAATTGCCAGGTGATGATCGGTTCTGTAGAGCCCATTGCTGGCCAGCGCAGCGATATTGCGATCTGCCGCCCGTACCTCGGCGGAACCACGTACTTCCACCACCGCGCCGGTCGGATAGTTTGCGGGTTCGTCGCGGGCGTTGAGCGCGACGTAGTGCGCCTTGCCGTCCACGCCGTCGATGACCAGATAGCTCCGGTCGCGCAGCTCGTCGGCCAGCCCCTTGGCGGCCACGCGGCCAATGATTGTTCTTCCATCGTCACCCGGCTCGAACACCGCCAGCTCGCGCGGCTGGCCGCCCATGGCCCGCTGCATGGTGCGGATGATGTCGCCACGCTCACCCAGAGCGCGCAAGGTCTTCTCGGCATCGGCATGGGTGGTCCAGGTGCCAGGCTGCGCTTCGTCGGCCAGGCCCAGGCGCTGCAAGCATTGCAAGCGGCCAATCAGCAGCAGACGCTGGCGTTGCAGCTTCGGTTCGTTGAAGCGTCTGACCTGCACGCGACCATCGTCGCCAGCTTCACGTTGCAGCGTGTGATCCAGGCTCGTCCACCGCTCCTGTTCCACCTCCCGCTGCAAGGTCTGCTGGATTTCCAGTTCGGTGCGCGGCCCTAGCCATTCGGTCGCCAGCTCGGCGGCCCGGTGCCGAAAGCCGTGGGCGATGTAGTCGCCCGCGATGATGAGGTCTTTGCCGGTGTCGTCGCGCCCGCGCACGATGAGGTGGGTGTGCGGGTTGTCGGTGTTCCAGTGATCGACCGCTACCCACTCCAGCCGCGTGCCCAGGTCGGCTTCCATGCGGTTCATCAGATGGCGCGTGTACGTCCGAAGATCATCCAGATTGACCTTGCCCCTGTTTCGTGTAGCTCTTAACCCACGGTTCACGCGGCCTTTTTACGCTGTGCCTCGTACCAGCGCTGCTCGTACTGCATCGGGCTGAGGTAGTCCAGCGACGAATGCAGCCTTCGGTGATTGTAGAAGGCCATCCAGTCCATCACCGCCTGCCTGGCCTGCTCACGGGTAGCAAATTTGCACCCATGTACGCTGGCTGTTTTCAGCCGGCCCCAGAAGCTCTCGGTCGGTGCGTTGTCCCAACAGTTACCCTTTCTGCTCATCGATGAACGCATGCCCCAGCCCTTCAAGGCATCTTGGAACTCATGGCTGCAATACTGGCTGCCCCGGTCGCTGTGGAATATCACCCCAGGAGGCGGCCTGCGGCGCCACCACGCCATGGCCAGCGCGTCCTTGACCAGGCTGGCCTGCATGTGCGGCTGCAGGCTCCAACCCACCACCTGACGGTTGAACAGGTCGATGACCGCAGCCAGGTAAAGCCAGCCCTCGTCGGTTTGGATGTAGGTGATATCGCCACTCCAGAGCTGGTTGGGCGCCTCGGGGTTGAAGCGCCGCTGTACCAAGTCGGGCGCCACCGGCAGGCTGTGGCGGCTATCGGTGGTCACCACGAACTTGCGTTTGGTCTTGGCCCTGATGCCGTGCTGCTGCATGAGTTTGCGCACCCGGTCTTTGCCCACTCGGATGCCCCGGGCCAGCAGTTCCTTGTGCATGCGTGGCCAACCGTATTCCCCCTTCACCTCGGCGTGGATGGCGCGCATGTACGCCAGCAGGGCTTCGTCGCTGTGACGCCTGGCAGGTCCACCGTGGCCAGAATCACGCCGGCGCAGCCAGTTGAAGTACCCGCTGGCGCTGACCTCCAGCACCCCGCAGGACACATTCACCGGGTACAGCTTCCGTAAGAAGCAGAAGCACGAAAAGGGTCAATAACGTGAATGAGTTAAAGATAACGTGGTTTTAATTGTGCTGCGAATCGACGCTTCTGTCCATGCAGAAGCGATCCGTTCAGCGCGGCCGACCGGCCGGCGCCACCACCTTCGACGCCGAGTTGGCTCACGCCTTCGGCGCGGCGGTGCGTGCGCTGCGGTTGGAGCGCGGGATTGCGCAGGAATCGCTCGCGCACCTGGCTGGCATCGAGCGTTCCCACATGGGCAAGGTCGAGCGCGGCGAGCACATGCCCACGCTGGCAATCATCTTTAAGATTGCCAGCGCGCTCGAATGCAGCACGGCCGTGCTGATGAGCGAGGCCGAAGGCCAGCTCGCAGCGGCGGCCCAGCCGTAGGCGGCCTGGCCGATCCGGCGCAAGCCGGTTCGGCGGTGCTCAAGGGGCGCCAAGTGCAGCGCGGCGGGGATGGGCCTCGCGCCGAACCCCCTGGAGGCAAGCGAAGCGCGCAGCGCCGCAGGCGCGTAGGCGTGAGGGATTGAAGCCGAATGGCCGTGACGGCAAAGACGGCACGGGGCACAGCCCGGAAAGCCCGGCGGTGTAAGGCACCGGCACGCCCGGCCGTTCTTTCGGCCTCCGACTCACCACATACAGACAGAAGCAGCCCAACAAGGGGGCACGCTCCTGCAATGATTGGGCTTCCATGCAGTGCCGCGAAAGCAGCACAGCGCCCCGCCGCAGTGGGCGGGGCGCTGGCGGCTGTCAGGCCGCCTGGGGCTTGTTGCGCGACCAGATCAGCGTGTGCGTGCCGTCCTCTTCCTCGATCAGCCGGGCATAGACCGTTGCCGGGAACGAAGGATCGTCGAGGGTCACGGACACGTAGGGCCGCTCGGCCTTGCTGACTTTCTTCCACGCCGCGCCGATGTCGAAGCCCGCCGCCTGCACGCGGTAGTCGGGGGCGTGTTCGTTGTCCCCCTTGTCGTTGGGAACCAGCTTGGCCTTGACGCTGAGCGTCAGGGTGCGCAGCGTGCCGGTGAAGCCGTCTTTGTCCGCGGTGAAGGTGCCGATGGTTGCCATGATGAATCTCCTTACGGTTGAACAAGGTTCGCGCCCATCGCGTCCTTGTTGTGATCCGACCGGCGGGGGACGGGCGGGCTGCACCGCTTGCGGGCGCAACGCAGTGGAGAATCGGAAGGCGAAAAGAATTTGTCCCGCGAGGAATGCGCCGAACGCAGTGACAAAGCAGGGGAAATTGTTTTCGCCGCACGGTTGCAGCCACGAAGCCCGAGGCGCAGCCGCGCCCCCACCAGGATTCACAACAAGACAAGGACGCCTTGGGCCGAACCACATCCGAAAGGAGACATGGTCGGCTCGGCATTCCCGCACGAAGGCTTCTCCGGCTCGTGCCCTGATGCAGTCCAGGTCAACCGCCCAACGACAACCGAGAACGCCCCTGCCACACCCTGCGGTGCTGGTCTTGAGCCGTGGCGTGGAAGCTCCATAACGATGCCGGGCGGTGTGTCCGTGAACCATCCTTCGTGACGCGATGACAGAACCGCCAGCGTCGAGGACGGCACGCATTCGCACAACCTGCCGCAGCAAGCTATGGCGTGTTTGCCGCGCCCCGCCCATCGCGGCGGGGCGCGTGGCCGATCCGGCACAGCCGGTTCGGCTCTCTTGAAGGGGCGCCAAGCATCGCGCGGCGGGGATGGGCCGCAAGGTCGATCCCCTGAAGGCAAGCAAAGCGCGCAGCGCCGCAGGCGCGTAGGTGCGTGAGGGACTGGAGCCGAATGGCCGTGACGACAAAGGCGGCACGGGGCGTAGCCCGGAAAGCCCGGCGGCGCATTGCGCCGACACGCCCAGGCCGTTCAATGCGCCATCAAAGACAACCTACAGATGCGACTTGAGCCAGAACCACATTGCCGCTCCCATGGCCAGCCACAGAGGCACGATCAGCACGGCCCCGAATCGGCTTCGCGGTTTGGCACCTTCCGCCCGCATCCATTCATCGGCCAGAAGACGGCATGGCACCAGCACTTCGGACGGTAGCAACTTGACGGGGTCTGCTCACGAAACGGAAAAATCGTACGCTAAGGCATAGCCGGGCTTGCACCCCCCTGTAGCGACGCAATCAACGGGCAGGAAACATTTCCCTGCCGCAGATGGCAGGCGCGCACAAGTTCGGACAGCACCGACTCCATACGTGCCAAGTCGGCCATCTTCTCGCGTACGTCCTTAAGCTTGTGTTCCGCCAGTCTACTGGCTTGCTCACAGTGGGCGCCGTCGTCCAATCTGAGTAATTCGGCGATTTCATCCAGGCTAAAGCCCAACCGCTGGGCCGATTTCACAAACCGCACCCGCATCACATCCGCCTCGCCATAGCGACGAATGCTGCCGTAAGGCTTGTCCGGCTCCGGTAGCAGGCCCTTGCGCTGATAGAACCGGATGGTCTCCACGTTGACCCCGGCTGCCTTGGCGAAAACGCCAATGGTCAGATTCTCAAAAATAGTTTGCATATCGCTTGACTCCGTACATGACTACGGAAGTAAGGTTACGCTATCCATTCCAAACTCAAAAGGACAAACGCATGTCGGAACCACAGTACGGGCGCGGGGCGCTCGTCACCGGCGGGTTAGCCGCCATTCTTGCCTCGGCTTGCTGCCTGGGGCCGCTGGTTCTGATCGCCTTGGGGTTCAGCGGAGCATGGATCGGCAACCTGACGATCCTAGAACCCTATCGCCCCATCTTCATCGGCGTGGCGCTGGTGGCGCTTTTCTTCGCTTGGCGACGCATCTACCGCCCGGCGCAAGCCTGCAAACCAGGGGATGTGTGCGCGATTCCCCAGGTGCGAGCGACTTACAAGCTCATTTTCTGGGTCGTGGCTGCGCTGGTACTGGTCGCGCTCGGATTTCCCTACGTCATGCCATTTTTCTATTGACCACAGGAGTTCGCCATGAAAAAACTGTTTGCCTCCCTCGCCCTCGCTGCCGCTGTTGCACCCGTGTGGGCCGCTACCCAGACCGTCACGCTATCCGTACCGGGCATGACCTGCTCCACCTGCCCGATCACCGTCAAGAGGGCGATTTCCAAGGTCGAAGGCGTCAGTAAAGTTGACGTGACCTTCGAGAAACGCGAAGCGGTCGTCACCTTCGATGATGCCAAGACCAGCGTGCAGAAGCTGACTAAGGCCACCGAGGACGCGGGCTATCCGTCCAGCATCAAGCAGTGAGCGACTGCAAACGGCACCGCAGTACATCTGACGCCATTGTCTGGTGCCACAAACGGTAAAGGATCTATTGCATGACCCATCTAAAAATCACCGGCATGACCTGCGACTCGTGCGCAGTGCACGTCAAGGAAGCCTTGGAGAAGGTGCCTGGCGTGCAGTCTGCCGTTGTGTCCTACGCCAAGGGCGCGGCCCAGCTCGACCTTGACCCCGGTACCGCATCAGACGCACTGACTGCCGTCGTGGCCGGACTCGGCTACAGGGCGACGCTCGCTGATACCTCATCGACGGACAACCGCACCGGACTGCACGACAAGGTACGCGGCTGGATGGGAACCGCCGATAAGGGCAGCGACGGCGAGCGCCAGTTGCATATCGCCGTCATCGGCAGCGGCGGCGCTGCAATGGCGGCGGCGCTGAAGGCCGTCGAGCAAGGCGCAAAGGTCACGCTGATCGAGCGCGGCACCATCGGCGGCACTTGCGTCAATGTCGGCTGCGTACCGTCCAAGATCATGATCCGCGCCGCCCACATCGCCCATTTACGCCGTGAAAGCCCGTTCGACGGCGGGGTCGCAGCAACTGTGCCTGCGATTGATCGCAGGAAGCTAGTGGCCCAACAGCAGGCCCGCGTCGATGAACTGCGCCACGCCAAGTACGAAGGCATCCTGGACGGCAACCCGGCCATCACTGTGCTGCACGGTGAAGCGCGTTTCAAGGACAACCAGAACCTTGTCGTCCGTTTGAACGATGGCGGCGAACACGTGGTGGCGTTCGACCAGTGCCTGCTCGCCACGGGTGCCAGCCCGGCCGTGCCGCCGATTCCAGGCTTGAAAGAGTCGCCCTACTGGACTTCGACCGAGGCCCTGGTCAGCGACGCTATTCCCGAACGCCTGGCCGTGATCGGATCGTCGGTAGTGGCGCTGGAACTGGCGCAAGCCTTCGCCCGGCTGGGCAGCCAGGTCACGATCCTGGCGCGCAGCACGCTGTTCTTCCGCGAGGACCCTGCCATCGGCGAGGCCATTACGGCCGCCTTCCGTGCCGAAGGAATCAAGGTACTGGAACACACGCAAGCCAGCCAAATCGCCCATGTGGACGGCGAATTCGTACTGACCACGGGACACGGTGAACTGCGTGCCGACAAGCTGCTGGTCGCTACCGGCCGGACGCCAAACACGCGCAGCCTGGCATTGGAAGCGGCGGGGGTAGCCGTCAATGCGCAAGGGGCCATCGTCATCGACAAAGGCATGCACACCAGTACGCCACACATTTATGCCGCTGGCGACTGCACTGACCAGCCGCAATTCGTCTATGTGGCAGCGGCCGCCGGTACCCGTGCGGCGATCAATATGACAGGCGGGGATGCTGCCATCAATCTGACCGCGATGCCGGCGGTGGTGTTCACCGACCCGCAGGTCGCCACCGTGGGCTACAGCGAGGCAGAAGCGCATCACGACGGGATCGAGACCGACAGCCGCACCTTGACCTTGGACAACGTGCCGCGTGCGCTTGCCAACTTCGACACACGCGGCTTTATCAAGCTGGTCATCGAGGAAGGTAGCGGACGGCTCATCGGCGTACAGGCGGTGGCCCCGGAAGCGGGCGAGCTGATCCAGACGGGGGTGCTCGCCATCCGCAACCGCATGACGGTGCAGGAACTGGCTGACCAGTTATTCCCCTACCTGACGATGGTCGAAGGACTGAAGCTCGCGGCGCAAACCTTCAGCAAGGACGTGAAGCAGCTTTCGTGCTGCGCCGGGTGAAGAAAAGGAGGTGTTCAATGAACACCTCCTCGGCATGTCAATCATCGTGCTAGATTGGCACGATAAGGCTTAGCGTACGATTTTTTCCGTTTCGTGAGCTGACCCCTTGACGGTCAACCAGATCAGCACAGGCAACAGAATCACATCATCCACATAGCCCAGCACCGGGATGAAATCTGGAATCAGATCGATGGGACTCAGGGCATAGGCCACCACGAACAGCCCCAGCGCCTTGGCATACCAAGGCGTGCGGGGATGCTTGCCCGCAAACCACAGCGTCACGCCATCGCGCTTGATGCGCTTGGCCCAGGTTTTCAAGGTAGTGCCGATGTTCATGCGGTCCCGCGCTGCACTTCGACCGTGACATGCGACAGCTCATGGATATGCGCGAGCAGCGCCTTGTAATGCGCAGGCTCCCGGGGTTCCCGAGCCATCAGCGAGACGATGGCCGCGAAATGACCAGGGCCGACCTGCCAGACGTGCAGATCCGTGACCTGGCTTCCCGTGGGCGCCATCGCCTCCCGGATCTCTTGCCGCACATCCTGCCCCTCGGCTGCGGCATCGAGCAACACGCTGCCGGAGTCCCGGATCAGCCCCCATGACCAGCGAGCGATCACCAACGCGCCGACCACGCCCATGACCGGATCGGCCCACAGCCAGCCATAGCTGCGGCCGACCAACAGCGCGACGATGGCCAGCACGGAAGTCAGAGCATCGGCCAGCACGTGTAGATAGGCGGCGCGCAGGTTGTTGTCGCGGCCCTTGCCGGGCGCATGATGCTCATCGTTGCTGTGGTGACGGTCGTGGTCATGATGGTGATGGCCGTGGTGGGAGTGGTCGTCCTTCAGCAGCCAGGCACAGACCAGATTGACGCCCAGTCCCACGACAGCCACGGCGATCGCCTGGTTGAAGTCGATATGGATGGGTTGGGTGAGCCGTACCAGGCTTTCCCAGCCGATCAGCAAGGCAACCAAGGCCAGAACGATCGCGCTGGCAAAGCCAGCCAGATCGCCGAGCTTGCCCGTACCGAAGGTAAAGCGCGGATTGCCCGCATGCCGGCGCGCAAAGCGATAAGCCAGCACAGCGATCAGCATGGCGCCGGCATGGGTGGACATATGCCAGCCGTCGGCCACCAGCGCCATCGAGCCATAGAGGGTGCCGGCAACGATTTCCACCAGCATCATGCTGGCCGTGAGCGCGATCACCAGCCACACCTTGCGTTCATTGCGCTGGTGGTCGCTGCCGAGAAAGAAGTGATCGTGGCCGGTGGCCGAAGGGTTGTAGCTCGTCATCAGGGCGTTCCTGGTATCTGGAGAGAGCGGCCAGAGCGGGCGCGGGTTTATTTCATGTAGGCGCGGATGACCTCGATCATGTCCTCGCCGCCCTGGTAGCGCTCCTTGTCGGTTTCGGCCGCCAGGACGTGCTCGCGCAGATGGTCTTCCATCACCTCAGCCGTCAGTCCGCTGACCGCACCACGCACGGACGCGATCTGGCGCAGCACCTCGACACATGCCGCCTCTGAATCCAAAGCGCGTTCGATGCCTTCCAACTGCCCCTTGATACGGCGGACACGGGCGATCAGTTTGTCTTTCTGGCGGGAGGTATGGGACATGGCGGCAATCAATCAATATAGCCTAGGGGACTATATTATATTGAACTCACCAAAATCACTACCTGAACTCAAGCGCCTGCGCGCAACGCGCGTCGAGTGCCGCCGAGCAGGCGCTTTTGAGGCAACACGGCATCGTGTGATGCCGCATGGCGTTCCGCCCGGGGCGGCATGTTCCCGGTGCTGGCATCGGCCAGCGCCCGAAGGCATCGCGTACCACAGCGATGCCGTTAACGCCGCCGCCTGAGCCCAGCGAAGGCGGCGGCGTTCTGATGGGGGCTGTTTGCCTTCAACACCGGGCGCGGCCACCGCCGCGCCCGGATTTTTAACCGGCCCCAGGTCGAATGAACTGGGGCCGGTGCTGATCGCGGCTATTCCTTCGTCTCGATGAGCCACCACACGGCACGCGGCAAAGTGCGGCCCGTGATGGGGTGAATGTCCGTGAGGTCGGCGTGGGCCGTCCAGCCCGAAGGCGGGCGGTAGCCGCGCACGTCACCATCGCCGTGCCAGCGGCGGGCGCGCACCGTGCCCGGTGTATAGATCGCCACCATGCGCGGGCGGGTTGTTGTGGTGCGGATCATGAGTGGTTCTCCTTGAAAGCGAAGCGCCCCGGTCGAAGCCGGGGCGCTTGCCTTCGGCGCAGATCAAGCAGCCAATGCCTCGGCGGGTTCATCCGCCACGGTGGCGGTTTCTTTCGCGTCGTCTTGCTGCGCATCCTGTGGGCCTTCCTCGGGCGCATCCTCCTGCGTGTCTTCGGCCTTGAAGAAGGCGGGCATCCAGCCCGTGCCATCGGCCAGCCGTTCGGCTTCGCTGGCAATGTCGGCCTTCTTGAGCTTCGCCAGCCGGGTGACGTGATCGGGCGCGTACTCGCCCAGGGCTTGCAGAAGAGCGGCCTTGGAAACGTGCTTGAAGTAACCTTCTGCGCTCGGCTGCCACCATGCGGCCATGTCGAGGCCCACGGCCTTCGCCAGTTCCGCGCCGGGCTGGTGCGCCGTGGCGCGAAGTGTCACCACGTCCACCGTGGAAGCCACGCACACGGCCAGCAGCTTGACCAGTTCGCCTTGCTCCATCGCCAGCAGCGTGGCGAACAGTTCACCGGCGGGCGCTACATCGACGTCGACATCCGCCGCGCCGACGCCGCGCGCTACGGCCTGAACATCGCCGACGTGCAGGAGATCGTGGCCGGCAGTGTGGGCGGCATGAACATCGGCGAGACGGTGGAAGGCCTGCAGCGTTTCCCGATCAACCTGCGCTACCCGCGCGAGTTGCGCGACTCGCTGCCCAAGTTGCGCGCGCTGCCCATCGTGACGCCCACTGGCCAGCGCCTGGTGTTGTCGGACGTGGCGGACCTGCGCATCAGCGACGGCCCGCCCATGCTGCGCAGCGAGAACGCGCGCCTGGCCGGTTTCGTGTACGTGGACATCCGCGGCCGCGACCTGCGGGGAGCGGTGCTCGACATGCAGCGCGCCGTGGCCGACCGGGTGGCGCTGCCGCCGAGCTACTCGGTGTCGTGGTCGGGGCAGTTCGAGTTTCTGGAGCGCGCCACCGCGAAGCTGAAGCTGGTGGTGCCGTTCACGCTGCTCATCATCTTCGTGCTGCTCTATCTGATCTTCCGTCGGCTCGACGAGGCGCTGCTGATCATGGCCACGCTGCCATTCGCACTGGTGGGCGGCGTGTGGCTGCTGTGGCTGCTCGGGCACCACCTGTCGGTGGCCAGCGCGGTCGGCTTCATCGCGCTGGCCGGCGTGGCGGCCGAGTTCGGCGTGATCATGCTGATCTACCTCAAGCACGCTTGGCAGGACCGGCTCGACGCGGGCTTGAACGACGACGGCTCGCTGCTGGACGCGATCCGGGAAGGCGCGGTGCTGCGGGTGCGGCCCAAGGCCATGACGGTGGCCACCATCGTGGCCGGTCTGCTGCCGCTGTTCTGGGGTCTGGGCACGGGCAGTGAAGTGATGCAGCGCATCGCTGCGCCCATGGTGGGCGGCATGATCAGTGCTCCATTGCTCTCGCTGTTCGTGGTGCCGGCGGCCTATCGGGTGATGCGGCGAAAAAAGTCTCAAGATACGACGCTAGCAACGGTCTCCTGACTATCGCCAAAGGCACGTTGCTGCTGGTTCTTCTTGGACCGTGGGCCCTGGTCTGCGCCTGATGTGCCCGCAAGAGCCAGGTCGCTGAGAGTGCTCTTCAGCAGTCCGGCAAGATCTACGAGATTGAACAGGATGTCCAGAGTTTTGATGCCGATGCGCGAAGGCGCATACAACAGAGTCGACCCAAACTCGTCCTGCTCATGAAGAGAAAGCAAAGGGCCGTCGGCCCCTTGCGTCACAGCAGCCCGCGCTCGGCGAAGCTCATCACGTCGTTACCCGCGACGATCAGGTGATCCAGCACCCGGACATCGACCAGACTCAGCGCCGTCTTCAGCGTGGAGGTGAGCACCTCGTCGGCCCGCGACGGCTCCGCAACACCCGAGGGATGGTTATGCACCAAAATCGCCGCCGCGGCATTGAGCGCCAGCGACTCCTTGACCACCTCGCGCGGATAGACAGATGCTTGACTCACCGTGCCCCGGAACAACTCGACGTATTCGATCAGGCGATTCTGCGCATCGAGCATCAGCACCGCGAACACCTCGTGCTCCAGCGCACCCAGCTTGACCCGCAAGAAGTCCCGCACCGCCTGCGGCGACGTCAGCACCTCACGCCCGCGCAGCTGCGTACCCAGCAGCCGCTGCGCGGCCTGCAGCACCTCGTCGGCGTTCGCCGGACGGTACTCACCCGCGACATCGCGAACGAGAAGGGAAGATTCGATGGAAAGAGAAAGTTGCGACATGGTCTGCTCCGGTCTGTAGCGGGCGGAATTGCCCGAGACCGGCCCCAACACGCTGCAGCGCAGGTGTCAGGGTTCGCAGACGGCCGCCAGGACGCAAGCGCATGCAATGCGCGAAGACCTTGACAGCGAGAACGGCGTGGTACGTTGAAGGGAGCAGCAAGGCCACCCGTCACCTCACTCCACTGCCCCAAAGGCAAGCGCAGCGCGCAGGCCGGGAGCGCAGAGACGGCCGGAGGCGTGAGGGATCGACGCCGCATGGCCGTGACAGGCGTAACCTGGCACGGGGCAACGCCCGAGAGCCTGACGGCGGCACGCCGGGACGCCATAATGTTTCCAAATGTGCCGAAACGATTGCTGCCGCACGCAGATTGAATGGCTGGATCGACGAGTGCATCAAGAAGAAGAAAAGCAATGACGACGACTGGAGGAGACCTATGTCGATACTGCAGGAAATACTGGGCTGGACTCAGGGGCTGTCCGGATGGCAAAGCGATGCGGTCGCACGTTTGCTGGCCAAGCAGACTCTGACAGCAGAAGATCAGGACGATCTGTTCGCACTGCTCAAGGCGGCACACGGCATCCCCGACCCCAAAGACCGGAAGCCCAAGCCGCTCACAGCCGAACAGATCCCCGCGCCCGTGAAGGCCGCGACGCACGTCGAACTGCGGGCCATGAAGAACCTGCGGCACGTCAATGCAATTGCCGAGAACCAGCACCTACCGTTCAGTGCTGCCGGAATGACAGTCATTTACGGCGACAACGGCTCAGGCAAATCGGGATATTCGCGCGTGCTCAAGCGCGCCTGCCGCGCCCGAGATCAGATGGAAGCGATCCACCCGAACGCCCACCTCCCCATAGGCAAGGCCGGAATGGCCGAAGCCGCCTTCGAAATTGCAGTGGATGGCGTCGCGCAGGATGTGCAATGGACCCACGGAAAGGCGGCTCCCGCCGCGCTGTCATCGTTCGCGATCTTCGACTCGCGCTGCGCGCGGGCCTATCTCGACAGTGAGGACGACTTTTCCTATGTGCCCTATGGGCTCGATGTTTTCGAGGGACTTGCGAAGGTCTGCAAGCAGTTGAAGACCTTGATCGAGACGGAGCATGCGCAGTCCGCCGCCGACCTCACGGCGTTCGCCCCGCTGCAGGGCGATACGCTCGTCGGCAAGCTGATCGCATCACTGTCCGCCAAGACGACCAAGGCCCAGATCGACGCGCTGGCCACGCTGACGCCCGAAGAACTGGCCCAGCACGGGACGCTGGACAAGGGTTTAAAAGAGAACAACCCCAAGGAGAAGGCCGTTCAATTGCGCCTGCGTGCGCGCCGCGTCGCCGCCATCGCAATAAATGCCACCAACAAGGGCGCGCTGGTGGATCAGTCTGTGGTCGCCAAGCTGAAAGGTCTGGCGGACGCCTATCGTTCGGCGCAGGCGGCGGCCGCGCTCGCGGCCAAGCAATTCAAGGAGGGCGAGAACCTGCTGCCGGGCACCGGCGGCGAGGCATGGCGCGAGTTGTTCGATGCCGCCCGCAAATTCGCAGTTGAATCCCACCCCGACAAGGCATTCCCTGAACTGGGCGCGGGTGCACCTTGCCCGCTATGCCAGCAACCTCTCGCGGAGGGCGCCGCCCGCTTGCAACGCTTCGAGGCCTTCATCCAGCAGGAAGCGGAGAAAACCTCTCAAGCGCGGCGTGTCGCCCTTTACGCCCAGTACAAGCCATTCATCGCGCAAACCCTGACGCTGAATCTCGATGAGGTGACCCTGGGTGAAATCGAGGTACTGGACCCGCAACTCGCTGCAGATGCCAAAGCATTTGAACCTGCGCTGACCGTTCGCCAGGAAGCCATCAAGGCTGCGGTGATTTCACACCAGTGGGTCGGAACCGATCAGGCCCTGGCGAGCCCGGCGGCGCGGCTCCAGGTGTTGGCCGACAAGCTAAACGCTGAGGCCGAGACCCTGGAGAAGGCATCGGACGAAAAGGCGCGTGCCGCACTTCAAAAACAGTTTGTCGAACTCGATGCACGCGTGCGCCTGAACCAGGTCAAGGAGGCCGTGGTCACTGCCGTGACCCGACTCGGCCACCAGGCCAAGCTTGCGCTGTGCCTGTCGGCCGTCAAGACCAACGCCATCTCACTAAAGGCATCGGAGTTGGCGGAAAAGGTCGTGTCCAAGGAATTGGCCGAAGCGCTCAACCGCGAATTCAAGGCACTGGGTGTCGGGACGCTGCGCGTGTCGCTGCAAAGCCGCTCCGACAGGGGCAAGGCCTTGCACAAGCTGAAGCTGGAACTTCCGCAGAGTCGCAGCCCTGGCGACATCTTGAGCGAGGGTGAGCAGCGCGCCGTCGCCATCGGATCCTTCCTAGCCGAAGTCGGGTTGAGCGGCGGCAAGGGCGGCATCGTGTTCGACGACCCGGTGTCGTCTCTTGACCATCGCCGACGCGAACGCGTGGCGAAGCGCCTGGCCGCTGAGGCGGCGCAGCGCCAGGTCATCGTGTTCACTCACGACATCTATTTTCTGTGTCTGCTGGCGGAAGAGGCCAAGCAGGCCGGCGTGGCGATTGCCACGCAGAGCTTGACCCGGCGCGCCGAGGGTTTCGGCATTGCCGATCCGGATCTGCCGTTTGAGGGCAAGAACGCGAGCAAGCGGATCGGTGCCTTGAAGGCCCAGCACCAGTCCATCGCCAAGCTGCACAAGGATGGCGAAGAGCAAGAGCATCGAAAACAGACCGTCGATGCCTACTTCCGATTGCGCATGACTTGGGAGCGTGCCGTCGAGGAAGTGCTGCTGCGCGAGGTCATCCTGCGCTTTCGCAAGGGCGTGGAAACGCAGCGGCTCGCCGGCGTCAGTGTCGAAGACGACGACTATGCCCAAGTGAATGCCGGGATGACCAGGTGCTCGAACTACGCGCATGACAAGGCGTTGATGGGCGGCGTCGCCGTTCCCGAGCCGGATGAGCTGCTCGCCGACATCCTGGCGTTGGAGACATGGCGCGCCCAGATCGACAAGCGCAGCGGGGAGACGGCTAAGAAGCGCAAGGCCGGGCCCGTCGTCGCAGTACCAGCCGCAGTCGCTGCACCTTGAGGCGCCCGTCTGGAGGCACGGGCAGCCGCTACAAGGTCGCAGTATCGGCTTTCCGCGTGCGATCCAGCTTGCGGTGAATCAGTGACACCAGTGTCAGGATGTCCAGGGCATCTTGCTCGGACATCGGCCAGTTTGTCTTGGGGGCATGGGCGAGTGGATTGCGCACGGCGCCGAAGAGGCCCACCAGCAGATGCGCGAAGCCTTTCTGCTCGCTCTTCTCAGATTCGGTGGCGAGAGAACCGAGAACCAGGACCGGGTTTTGCGTCGAAAACGCCCGGTTCACCAACTCGGCGCCATCCATGGCCAGGCCCGACATGGAGCGGATGCGCTCGGCGACGCCTTTGGTCGACTCGAAGACGGCATGGAAGTAGTTTTCATCCAGCAGTTCGGCGCGGCAGTAGTTGAGCACTTCGACATGGACGTTGCGGTTTTCCAGTGCTGCCTTCAGCCGACCGGCGCGGGCACGCGCTGCGTCCAGGGTCGTGGCCTTGTCGGCATAACCCACGCGGCCATCGTCGCGCACGAAGAAGCCCGAGAAAGCCAGCACCACGTTCAGCTCATCGCGCCGCCATCGGAAAGCGCCCGGGTCGCGCGCGTAGTTGACCGGGTTCATGGCAAGGTTGATCAGCAAGATCAAGTGATTGCCGATTTGGTGCTGGTTTTGTGCTTCCGCGAGCGCGTTGAAAAGGCGCTTCCACTTGGTGATGCCAGGCGACACATCGGCGATCTTGATTTCCTGCAGCAGACGCTCGATCTGCGCGCCCGTCAGACCTCGCTCGGTGTCTGCAAGCACCCGGCAAGCTGCCTCCATGTGCTGCGAACTAAAGGGATTGATGTGAGCCACGGATTGAATTCACCAAGTGCCTGAAACCGCGCTGTTGTTCAATTTGATCCGAGTCACTTCCCCCAAGTCGTTTTGCATCCGCAACTCGGGAAGAATCGATTTCGGTGGTTTCCGGTACCAGTGCAGGCAGACGTTGACGAGATCTGCCCCGGCAGGCTTCTTCAGAAACGATTGCCGGAGGTTGACAGTCAGTTCGGGATTTGGCACCAGATGGAAATCACCTTCTTGATCCAGATGCTCATGGCTGGGAGCCATGTCGGCCCACTTCTTCTGAAACATGCGCCGCGGTGCGATGAACGGGTGGCCGGCGGACGTGCAGGCTTCCGGGAACATCGGCGCCATGAAATCGATCACATATTCATCGCACTGTATCCACGCGTGAAACGACGTGTCCGAGCTTTGAACCTGTCCTTCTGTCAAGGTGGCGAAAGAGATGACATTCCGCTGTTGTTTGTTGACGAGGAAGAATGCAGCACCGGCGAGCTGCACGGCATCCTTCTTGTAGAACTCGCGCAGGATGGCAGCGCCCGCGATGCTGAAGAACATGCACGCGTGGGCTGTATGCGCATCGACGCTGTCCAGGACCGATCTGATGACCGCATGAATGCGCAGATAGTCGAGTAGCGGGATAAGTGGTTTGGTCTTCATTGGATTTGTTTTTATTGCGGGGAGCGCCGATGTGGTTAGGCGACGACCGTGGCCGGCAACGGTACGGCTTTGGCGTTTGGGCGTGCAACGGCTCTCTCAGAACGAGTGCGGGTGTGGCGCGGCTTGGATTCGGTCGTGTTCGTGGGATTCAAGGGAGCGGCTGAGCCGCATTCATGTTCGGTGGGGACGCATTCCCTGCGCAGTTGGTCCAGACGGTCCGCCCATTGTTGAAGCATCGCGCGCCGCTCATCTTGGTAGGCGTGGCGGTTGTAGGCCGCACGCACGGCATTCGCTGGCACGTGCGCGAGGCAGTGTTCGATCACGTCGATGTTGCCGCCGAGGCTGTTGAAGTGGGTGCTGAACGACGCGCGCATGCCGTGCGGCGTTCCTTCGCCACTGAAGCCCAGTCGCTCCATCAAGGCGTTCAGGCTGCGATTGGCCATTGGCCGACGCGGGTCCACGCGGTTGGGGAACAGGTGTTCCCTGTTTGCGGGCACAAGCTCCCGCAAACGTGTGAGCAGCGCAACCGCCTGTGTAGACAGCGGTATCCAGTGGGCGCGCTTGGCCTTCATTCGCTCGGCAGGAATCTCCCATTGCGCGCCTTCCAGATTCACTTCATCCCATTGGCCCTCGATGACTTCGGCTTTGCGGCAGGCGGTCAGAAGCACCAGCAGCATCGCGATGCGCGTTTCCTCGTTGATCCTGCCGGTGCCATCCAGCGTCCGCAGAAAGACACCGATCTGCTTTTCGGACAGGGCAGGGTGGTTGGTCTGGGTGCGCTTCTTCATCACGCGCACGGGTGGCACAGGATTGTTCTCGATTAGTCCCGAATCGATGGCGTACTCGAAGATGCCCCACAAGTGATTGCGCAGGTTGCGTGCGACCTCCGGCGCGCGTTGCTCGACCACCTTCAACTGCGCGGTCAGCTCGAGCCGCGTGATGCTGCCGATCGCTCGATTCTTCAGTTTCGGCAGCAAGTCGTTGTCGATCTCGCGGTTGCGCTGCTTCACCGTAGACGCCCGCAGGCTTGCCGACGTCGCTGTATTCCAGTCCGACACGATGGCAGAGAACGTTCCCTTAACTCGTTCCAACTGCTCTTGCGCTTGTGCGATCTCCTTGTCTTGCTGCGCCTGCAAGGGGGTGGTGCCTTGGGCTACCAACAGCCGTGCCTCTGCATGGAGGCCACGTGCATCCGCCAAGCTGACTTCCGGAAAGGCGCCCAGTGCGCGTTTACCTTCAACGCCGTTGACACGGAACTTGTAGCGCCACAGCTTCGAGCCATTTGGCTGGACGAGCAGGTAGAGCCCGCCGCTGTCCGCAAGCTTGTAGGGGCGCTCCTGAGGCTTGGCTGTTTTGATCTTGACGGTAGTGAGCATGGGGGCCTTTTGACTGGCGAGGCCCCCAATGAGGCCCCCAAATGGCCGCGCTGTCAAGAAAATTCCTTAGATCGCCTGAGACGTTGATGGACGGTAAGTTGTTGTCATAATTGGGATTTTTGTGCCACATGAGAATTCATGAGGTCGCATGGAACACTAATGCCGATTTCAGGTGGCGATTTGCATGGTTCTTGAGAGCAGTGGCTGTGGGGCCGGGGCTTCAGAACCATCTGGCGGCATGCGTGGTGCATGCCGGGCCCCTGGCGCGGGGCCCGATTATGGGCGATGCACGATGCTCAGGTGATTTGCAACGATCCCTTGGCGTTCATCAGCAGGTCGATGACTTCGGGCGCGGTGATGATGGCAAAGCGCGGATCCATTTGCTCGGCGGTAAAGCCGTTGTGGATCATGCACGAGCTACAGATGGCCACGCGCCCGCCCAGCGCTAGGTATTTGTGCAGCAGCTGCTGCACGGGCTCGAAGGGCTTGCCCACGTCCATGCCCTGGGTGGCGTCGGGAACGCCCAACTCCACGGCCTCGACCATCAGGATGACGGTGGCGCTGTGGCCCTTGAGGGCGGCGTTCAGCGCCATGGTGAAGGTCACGGTGACCTTGGCGGGATTGCTCTTGCCATCAAAAACGGTGGCCACGTAGTCGGTTGTCTGCACCATGGGTAGTTCCTTGATGTGGAGGAAAGTGGGGGTATTTCAGCCCGCTTGCTTGCGGCTGCGCCTGCACCAGCCGAGGGTGGTGTAGGTGACGATGGTCGCACCAATGGCGCCCAGCGCAAACACCAGGGTGATCAGTATCCAGTCGGCCGGCCCTGCGGCGTCGGTAAAGCCCGAGGACGACACCTTGGCCATCAGCACCAGGGCCAGGGCGCCGCCTGCCAGGCCCAGCAGCTGCGCGAACACCAGCCGCCGCGGCGCAATGCCGCGCTGGCGCAGCAGCAGCCAGATGAAGGCCGCCGTGGTCAACGCGGCCAGGCCCAGCAGCACCCACAGCCAGGGGCCGAGCATCTCCTGGAACACGGCCAGGAACACCAGGGGATCGAGTTCTTTCATGGTGACGCTCCTTTCAGGCGCGGCCGCGCAGCATGCTGATATAGGTGGGCTTGAGGGCCATGGTCTTCATCACCCAGCTCACCCACAGCTCTTCCAGCGGCGCAATGGCGCCGGGGAATGACGGCACCAGGTTGTTCTGGTAGTCAAACTCGACCAGCATGGCCCGACCCAGCCGCGTGATCAGCGGGCAGGAGGTGTAGCCGGTGTACAGGGCATTCGAGGTCTTGCCGGCAATCTCGGCCACCAGATGATCCAGCGCCACCGGCACCTGCCACTTCACGCTGGCGGCGGTCTTGCCCTTGGGTACACCGGCAATGTCGCCCACGCCGAACACGTTGGCGTAACGCAGATGGCGCAGCGTGCCCTTGTCCACCTCCAGCCAGCCCTCTGCCGCCCAGGCCTTGTTCTTGTCGGCCGTCCAGGGCAGGGGGCTGCTACGCACGGCCTCGGGCGCGCGCATGGGCGGGATGACGTGGATGAAGTCATAGGGCTGCTCCTCGCTGCCCTCGGCCGTCTTGAAGGTGGCCAGGCGCCGGCCCGGGTCTATGGACTGGAGCACGCGCCCGTAGTTCACCTGTATGCCGCGCTCCTGGTAGAGCATGCGCACCTTCTCGGAGACGATGGGCACGCTGAAGAGTGCGTTGTTGTTCGAGTTATAGACCAGCTCGGCCTTGCCGCGGTTGCCGCGTCGCGTCAGGTGATCCTCGGTGATGAAGGTGTATTTGAGCGGTGCTCCCGCGCATTTCATCTCGGTGGCCGGGCGCAGGAACACGCCGCGCCCGCCCTGGTCGGCAAAGGCCGACATCGCCTGCCAGGTGGCCTCGGCCGCTGCCGGGCTGTGGTAGATGCTGCCAATGCCGTGCTTGCCGATCAGCGCCGGGCTCATGCCCTCGATCAGGCCGTACTCTAGCGTCAGGCCCACGGCGACGATCAGAAAGTCGTAGGCGATGGCCTGCCCGCTCTCGGTCACCACGCGGTTGCCATCGGGGTCGAACTCGGCTACGCGCTCGGTCAGCAGCTCCACGCCTGGTGGCAGATAGTCCGCGGTGCTGGAGGTGACATAGGTGGCCGGCTTGATGCCCCCACCCACCAGGGTGAAGCCCGGTTGGTAGAAATGCTCGCGACGCGCGTCGATCAGGGTGATGCGCGCGCCCTGTAGCAGCGCCGCCAGGCGCGATGCAGCGGCCAGTCCCGCCGCGCCCGCACCCGCGATCACGATGCGTGCCTGGGTTTTGTGTGGCTGCTGGGCCTGGGCGGCGGGGCTGGCCAGCGTGGCGGCGGCGCTGGCGGCACCCAGTGCCAGCAGCTGGCGGCGTTGCAGGGATGGCAGTGGCATGGCAGTACCTCCGATGATTCTAAATTTAGAATAATCTAATATTTGTCATGGTAGTGCATTCAGGGAGAAATGGAAACAGGATGTTGGTGATCCGACATCCCCTCGCCGGGCAGGCCTTTGGCGGGCGCACGAAGTGCCGCCCATGGGCCCTGGATCAAGGCGTGAATTGCCCCAAGCCCGATAATGCTGCCCTTGCCCCGGCCGGCATGGCCTGGCCCGGGTGCCGTTTTCATCACGATCGCCGCCGTGACCGGCGCTATCCACGGTGCAAGGACCGTCAGACCATGAGTGAGCCCACCATTCCCCTGCGCCCCGTACCGGGCGCCAAGTTTGTCAGCCCGCAGGGCACGCGCGCCATCAAGGATGGCGTGAAGGTCAGCCCCATCACCCTGGTGCCCGACAAGCATGCCAAGCCCGAATGGCTGCGCATGAAGCTGCCCTCGGGCGCCAAGTACCAGGAGGTGATGGAGATCGTGAAGAGCCGCCAGCTGTCCACCGTCTGCGCCGAGTCCAAATGCCCCAACATCTCCGAATGCTGGGGCCGCGGCACGGCCACGCTGATGCTGATGGGCTCGGTGTGCACGCGCGCCTGCAAGTTCTGCTCGGTCAGCACCGGCAACCCGCAGGGCTGGCTGGACCATGACGAACCCGCCAAGGTGGCCGAGGCCGTTGCGCTGATGGGCCTGAAATACGTGGTGTTGACCTCGGTGGACCGCGATGACCTGGCTGACGGCGGCGCCGCGCACTACGCGGCCTGCGTGCGTGCCATCCACGAGCGCATGCCCGACACCGCGGTGGAGGCGCTGACGCCCGACTTCCAGGGCCGCCACGACCTCGTGGCCCAGGTGCTGGACGCGGGCCTGGCCACCTACGCGCAGAACCTGGAGACCGTGGAGCGCCTGACGCACCCGGTACGCGACGCGCGCGCGGGCTACGCGCAGACGCTCGCCATCCTGAAGTTTGCCAAGGGCCACGCGCCGCAGACCATCACCAAGACCAGCCTGATGCTGGGCCTGGGCGAGAGCGACGAGGAGATCGAGCGCGCGCTGAACGACATCCGCGCCGCCAACGTGGACGTGGTGACCATGGGCCAGTACATGCGCCCGACCAAGAACCACCTGCCGGTGCAGCGTTACGTGACGCCCGACGAGTTCCAGAAGTACCGCGAGTACGCCCTGGGCCTGGGCTTCGTCGAGGCCGTGGCCGGCCCCTTCGTGCGCTCCAGCTACCGCGCCGAACGCGTGCTGGAGGGCAACAACCTGGGGCTGGATGCGGTCAACCCCGAGGTGCTGGAAGGCATACGCGACTCGGCCGGCGCGTCGCTGCGCTGCTAAGGCGCTAACGCCCGGGCTGCCAGGGCGCGGCCTGGGTCAGCAGGGCGGCCAGCCCGGCATCGTCCAGCGCCGCCAGCTGTTCGGTGGCCTCGGCCAGGTGTTCGGCCGGCATGCTGTGCTGGCGCAGATCGCCCGCAGCGTCGGTGCTGAAGATCAGCAGCACCTGGCCGTAGGAGGCCTCCAGCAGCGCGGCCTGCCAGTGCTGGCCGTCGGGGGTTTCAAAGCTGCGCATCGCTCCCCCGTATTCAGCCCTGCCGGCGCAGGGTGACGAAATGGTATGGCAGGCCGCTGGCCGCCACATGGCTGCTGCGCGCCGACTCCACCCATTCGGGGCCGGGTGTGGGTGCGTGGGCGTCGCCGGCAAAGTCCTGTGCGATTTCAGTCATCTCGATGCGCGTGGCCAGCGGCAGGGCCTGGGCGTAGATCTGGGCGCCACCCATGACCCATGCCGTTGGCGTATCAGTTTGCTCTGCAAATAATAGTGCTTCACGCAGGCTGGACGCGTGCTGCACGCCGTTTTGATGCCAATCCGGCTGGCGTGTGATGACGATGTTGGCGCGCCCCGGCAGCGGGCGAAAGCGCGCCGGCAGCGAGTCCCAGGTCTTGCGCCCCATGATCACCGGGTGGCCCTGGGTGAGCGCCTTGAAATGCGCCAGATCCTCCGGCAGGTGCCAGGGCATGGTGCCGTTGTGGCCGATCACGCCATTGGCGGCGCGGGCATAGATGAGAGCGATTTCCATGGTGCGGCGAGCATAACGCCGGCGGCACAGCCGTCATTCCTCCTGCACCTTGTACTGCCCCACCAGCTGTTGCTGCACCGCGGGCGGCACCGCCTCGTAGTGCGACAGGGCGAGCGTGTAGCTGCCCTGGCCGGCGGTCATGGCGTTCAGCCGGTTCTGGTAGTCGGCCAGCTCGGCCAGGGGCGCTTCGCCAAGGATGGTCAGCTGGCCCTGCCGGTCGCTGTCGGTGCCGCTGACGATGCCGCGGCGCGCCGACAGGTCGCCGGTGATGGCGCCCATGGCGCTCTCCGGGGCGCTGACCGAAAGGCGCGCAATCGGCTCCAGCACCACCGCGGCGGCCTCGCGTATCGCCGCCTGGAAGGCGCGCTTGCCGGCGGTGACAAAGGCCACCTCCTTGCTGTCCACCGCGTGGTGCTTGCCGTCGTAGACGATGACGCGCAAGTCCTGTACCGGAAAGCCGGCGATCACGCCCTCGCTGAGCGCCTCGCGCACGCCTTTCTCGACCGCCGGCATGAACTGGCCCGGAATCGTGCCGCCCTTGACCTGGTCCACGAACTCGAAGCCCGCGCCGCGCGCCAAAGGCTCGACGCGCAGATGCACCTCGCCAAACTGGCCGGCGCCGCCGCTCTGCTTCTTGTGGCGGTATTGCGCCGCGGCGCCGTGGGTGATGGTCTCGCGGTAGGCAATGCGCGGGGCGCGCGTGTCCACCTCGAACTTGTAGACCTCGCGCAGGCGATCCAGCAGCACGCGCAGGTGCAGCTCGCCCAGTCCGCGGGCTATGGTTTCGTTGGTGGCCGGCACATGCTCGATCAGCAGGCAGGGGTCTTCGGCCACCAGCTTGTTCATGATCTCCCACATGCGCTGCTCGTCGCCACGGCGCTTGGGAAGCAGGGCGATGCCGTGCACTGGCACGGGGAAGGGGAGGGGTTTCAAATGGATATGGTCGTCCTCTGCGGCGTCGTGCAGCACGGCGTCGAACTGCAGCTCGTCCACCTTGCCAATGACGCAGATGTCGCCCGGCCCGGCGCTGGCCACCTCGGTCTGGTTTTTGCCCTGGCGCCGGTACAGGTGGCCCACCTTGAACGGTTTGCGCCCGTCGCCCACGTACAGCTGCGTGGCCGGCCCTATCGTGCCCTGGTGCACGCGCACAAAGCCCAGCTTGCCGACATAAGGGTCAATGCTGACCTTGAACACATGGGCCAGCACATGGGCCGCCGGGTCGGGCCTGGCGTGCATCAGCCTGGCGGCGTCGCCCTCGCCGTTCAGAAAGTCGGGCGGATTGCCCTCGCCGGGGTTGGGCAGCAGCCGGGCGATCACGTCCAGCAGCTCGGCCACGCCCGCGCCCGTGCGCGCCGAGACAAAGCACACCGGGATCAGATGTCCCTCGCGCAGCGCCTGCTCCAGCGGTGCGTGTAGCTCGCTGGCATCCACGTCGCCGTCGTTCAGGTAGCGATCGACGAAGGCGCCATCCACCTCCACCACCTGCTCGACCAGCGCGCGGTGGGCGTCCGCCACAGCGCCAAAGTCGCTGTGGCCGGCGCGGTTGTAGAAGCAGTCCACCACCCGCGTCGCGCCCGCGTCGGGCAGGTTCAAAGGCAGGCATTCCTTGCCAAACGTGGCCTGAATGTCGGCCAGCAGGGCACTCAGGTCGGCGCCCTCGGCGTCGATCTTGTTGACGATGATCAGGCGGTCGAGCTGCCGCTGCCCGGCGTACTCCATCATGCGCCGCGCCATGGGCTCTATGCCCGCGGCGGCGCTGATGACGATGGCCGCGGTCTCCACCGCCTCCAGCGCCGCCAGGCTCTGGCCTATGAAGTCGGGCAGGCCGGGGGTGTCGATCAAATGGATGCGGCAGCCGCCATGCGCGGCATGCATGAGCGAGGCCTGCAGCGAATGCTGGGTCTTGATCTCCAGCGGGTCATGGTCGCTGACCGTGCTGCCGCGCTCCACGCTGCCGGCCGCCGTGATGGCGCCGCTGTGCAGCAGCAGGGCCTCGGCCAGCGTGGTCTTGCCGGCCGCCGTTGGGCCGATGAGGCACAGGTTGCGGATGCTTTCGGTGGAGGGTGCGCCGGAATCTGCCATGGTTGAATCCTCCCTCAGGTGCTTTCAGTGATGTCCGTTGTGGAGGCGATTGTCCAGTGAGTAACAGGGGCGCAGCGTTCGATGCAGGGGCAGCGACGTTACCTGTTTTCCTGCTTCTTGAGCCACCCTATGACCGCATCGGCGACAGGCCTCTCGTAACCGCGATAGTCATGCTTCGCGCCAGGGATCTCGATTTGTATGAAACGCTCCGACACAAGTGGTTTGCGGAACGATGCAGCTTTTGCATCCATCTCGTTGTCTCCGTGTACATCAATCACCGGAATCTGCACCTTTCGCAGATTGAGATTGGTGTTCACAGGTTCCTTGCCTCCAGCGGTCAACCCTACGCCAATGAATCCTGCGATGCCGGCATCAGGGTGAGCAGCCAAAAATCCACTGGTCATTCGACCTCCCATGCTATGGCCCATGAAGTAGATGCGTTCGACCTTTTTTTCCTGCTTCAAATAGTCGATGCTCCCCTGAAGACGCTGATAGGCCTCGGGAAATGCAGCGGCCAGTGCCGGCGAATCGGGCGAGTCCACACCAGGATCGGGCATGCTCAGTGAGAGGGTATGAAAACCGAGCTCCTTGTGAATCGCTTTCCGTAATGGCCCGACGACGTTCCCATCGGGAAGATTGCCCCGGCCATGGGCCAGAATCACTGCGACCCGCGAGTCCTGCCCGTCGAGGTACTCGCCTTGTGGAGCTTTGGCAAATGCGCCAGCGGCTAGGAAGCCGGCCAGAGCGAAGAGAAACGAACGACGCATGCGCATGGTGAATCTCCTTGGTGAAGGTGAATGCCGGCAGGACGCCTCGGTTCGCAGACCGCGCGGCCTGGATGCCATGTTAAGCATTGCGGCCAAAATAGAAAACACCCGCTGAATGACGGGCGTGAGTGGTTTAAACAGCGTGCCAGGCGCTACACCGCCACCGGCGCCTTGATGGCGGGATGGCACTCATACCCCACCACCTCGAAATCCTCGTATTCATATTCAAAGATCGACGCCGGCCGGCGCTTGATATTCAGCGTGGGGTAGGCATAGGGCGCGCGCGCGAGCTGGGTTTGCACCTGCTCGAAGTGGTTGCTGTAGATATGGCAGTCGCCGCCGGTCCAGATGA
>Ga0209792_1000192_pt1 | contig 67343 bp, 72 predicted proteins | sample EBPBio142005_DNA_FD_185860 | JGI IMG/M metagenome (GOLD analysis project Ga0209792, IMG submission 185860) | Wastewater treatment Type I Accumulibacter community from EBPR Bioreactor in Madison, WI, USA - Reactor 1_6/14/2005_ DNA (SPAdes)... | ecosystem: Engineered > Bioreactor > EBPR >...
CATATTCCGCTGAGGAACGCCAGATAGATGCGTCGGGTGTCATCGCGGCCTCCCATGTCAGGGTCGAAAAAGTTGGAGGACGTTCACGGTTCCCGCTCGGGTTGAACTGAGGAAGTCGGGTCAAATTCAACGGGTGATGCGTACCGCGCATCACGATGACGGACGTCGCTGGCTCTCACGTACCAGTTCACGATATCCGCGTTCGGTCATCCAGCGCGCGCGGGCCAAATGAGCGTCATGAACGAGGCGACAGCGTTGGGGATCACGATCCGGATCGAGGTCGAAGAGGATACGCACTGCCTCACGCCAGTCAGCACCGTCACGCTCGGCGTCGAGAAGCCGCATATAGAGCTTCATGTGCTCGCGATCGTATTGCGTCAGCGTCTGGCTGCTCGGTGGCGCGTCAAGGAAGGTCTGTGTTGCTTGTCCCATTACTCGCTCACGATCCGGTAACGTGTTTGTTAACCATCTCTTGCGGGAGATAGCCATTCTTTTTGACGAGAGCAGGTCAGCGCGCGGGACGGGACATTACCTTACGGTGCTGCTCCTTTCGTGCAGGAGCAGGACACCTTCTCCTTTGTCCGTCGACAGGAAAACAATCCCGCCCGCTTCGAGAGCGCGACGCACCTGATCGCGCGTCGACTCGTACACCTCAAGCCCGTTTTGGGATTCGAGACGTTTAAGTGCGGTCAATGCGACCTTGGCCTTGTCAGCGAGCGTTTCCTGTGTCCACCCTAGCAACGCGCGTGCGGCCCGTGATTGGCGAGAGGTGATCATACATGATCACCTCCCACTCACTGCTACACTCGTTCCAGAACTACGGCTTCTCTATTCGGGCCAATCGGATAGCGAGGCTTCCCGCGCGCTCCGCTGGCTCATTTACATACTATAGTTGATAAACTCAAAGTATGTAAATCACGATCCTCCTGCGCATGGATATGCGCAAATTGGTCGGCCGGAACTTCGCCCGCCTGCGTCGGGAGAAAGGCCTGACCCAGGAAGAGGTCGAAGCGCGCTCCGGTTTCAGTCAACAGTATCTCAGCAGCCTTGAACGCGGCCGGAGGAACCCGACCGTGATCACGCTTTATGAATTGGCTCAGGCCCTCGGCGTCAGCCACATGGAATTGGTCCGGCCCGACGATCAGCTTTGAGCCGTATTCCCGCGAGGATCATGCTTCTCTTCGTGGTCGGCACGAGGCCGCCACAGGATGGGATCAGAAGAGCCGGCGGAGCAATCTATAATGCGGCTTCGCGTTGGACATGCCGACGCTGCCAAGTCGTATTTGCGAACTCACCGTCCCTCGTCCCCTCGCAGGGAGACGCCTCAGTCAGACTTGCGCCTGACCGAACCTATGTCAGAGGAGCGGCGGCCTCTGGCCGCTTACCCCAGTCGAACTCAGTTCCATCCACCCACATGCGATGCAGTATGACACCGATGCGGCGAGCGAGGGCGACGATCGCCTTCTTGTGGCCTCGACGTCGCGAGACCTGAGCAGCCCAAGCCTTTAGGGTGGACCAGCGTTTTACGCGAGTCAGTAGCACCTGTGCTGCCTCGTAGAGCGCGCTGCGCGTCATGGCGTCACCCCATCTCGAAATGCGGCCGGTGCGATCCACTTCGCCGGATTGGTGCTTGCGCGGCGTCAGACCAAAATGGGCACCAACGGTTCGCGACCGAGTGAAGCGAGATGGGACATCGACCGTTGCCCGGAAGATGAGCGCTACGAGCGGGCCGACCCCCGGCACCGTCATAAACCGGCGCGAAACAGTGTCGTCCCGCGCGAGACGGACAAGCAAATCGTCCAACCGACCGAACTGCTCCCGCAGCGATCGCCGCGCCAACAGGAGCGTATCAGCGACTATGTGTAGGTCGCTTCCTGCGATCAGTTCCCGTACTCGCGGCTCGAAATCGCGCGCCGTGACTTTGCCGAGGTGATATCCGAAGTTTCGGATGAGACCACGGATTTCATTTTCAACATCCTGGAGCTTGTTTCGCAGGAGTTGGCGGGCCGTCAGGACGGTCCGAAGGCGCTGGCTTGTCGGCGTCTTGACGTGGACGGGTTTGAAGAGGCCGACGCGCATCATCTGCGCGATTCCGCGCGCATCATGCCGGTCGGTCTTGTTGAGTTGCGCGGAGAGAGCCGCCTTCATGTGCCGGGTCTCTACACACACGATGGGAATGCCGGCTTCGGCTAAATGCCCATAAATGTGCTGAGACAGCATCCCTGCTTCGAGACCGACGCGGACGACTGGAAGCGGGAGCGACAGGATATGCTGCGCAATCTCTTCCGGATTGGATGAAAGCTTTCGTTCATGCGCTACCTGCCCATCGGCGTTGACAACGCAGAGATTGATTGTTCGGGCGGAAACATCCAGCCCAATATAATAGCTTTGAGACATGCCGAACTCCTCCGAATCAAGAGTCGACACGTCTCATAACCAATCTACAGACCATTTTGTAAACTACGACTATTTCAGTCGTTCTCGGGACTAGACTGGCCCTTGGGCCGCGACGAGCCATCACCTATTGCATCGTGCGCCTCCTTCAGGATATTCCAGCCACCCTTGAGCACGATGCCGCCAACCAGCAACCCGATGATTAGGTCAGGCAGCGGGGACGCGAAGAACATGACCGCGGCACCCGACGCGACAATGCCGGCGTTCGCCAGCATATCGTTCGTCGTAAAGATCCAGGACGCTTTGAGATGCACACCTCGATCCCGATGCGACCGCAGCAGTTTTAAGCAAACTACATTAAGCGCGGCATTGGCGAGAGCCGTGACGATCATGGCGAGGCCGATTGGCTCGGCACCCACGAAGAAACGGCGAAGCACCTCCACGAACAATGCAAGTCCAAAGGCGATCAGAAGCAAACCCGAAAGACGCGCCACTCGCACCTTTGCCACGATCGTCCGGCCGACGGCATAAAGGCTGACGGCATAAACGCCGGCATCTCCCAAATTATCCAGGGCGGCACCCAAGAGACCTGTCGAGTCTGCGATAACGCCGACGACACCGGCCACGATCACCTGCAAGAAGTTTATGGCAAGAACCCAGATAAGAGTCCTGCGTTCGGCGGCATTGCTCGCGTCAAGCTCGATTTCACCTTCTTCTTGTTGTTTTTCACTCATACACGTTTCCGATATTTTGCATCTCAAGTGAAATAGCCCAAAGCAACCGCCCAGATGAGTACGATACCGAGAACACCTCGGTAAATAACAAACGGCCAGGCGGAAAAACGCTCGAGAACGCGCATCAGCCCCCAAATCGCACAGAACGCGGAAATAGAAGCCACGACGAGCCCGACAAGAAGTAGTGACCAGCCGTCGGCGGAAAGCTGCACTTTGTGGAGTTCCCAGAGCTCCTTGAAGCCAGCCAGGGCGATTGCCGGCAGGCCAAGAAGGAATGAGAACCGCGCCGCCTCATCTCGCTTCAGGCCGAGGGCGAGCGCCGCAGTCAAAGTCGAGCCTGAACGCGAAACGCCAGGAATCAGCGCTCCGATTTGAGCAATTCCCACGATCATTGCATCGATGGCCGATGTGTTCTCAAGCGTTCGTCGGTGCCGGGCAAAAATCTCCGCGAGCGCCAGGAGGACAGCCATGACGATGCACGCCCAGCCGATGACTTCGAGAGTACGAAGCGGCGAGCCGCACGCGTTCAACGCTCCAGACAAGGAAAGGCCGGCAATACCGATCGGGATCGTGGCAAGGAGAATTCCGACCGAGAAGCGGAAGTGTCGATCTCGGAAATCCCGATTTGCGACGGCACGCAGCGAATTGGTGGCTAGTTGGCTCACGTCGCTCCAGAAATAACTGACGACTGCAGTAAGCGCTGCAAGCTGCATGGCGGCTGAAAAGGCTGAGCCAGGATCCTGCCAACCGAGCAGCGCAGGCACGATCCGCATATGGGCGGTCGAAGAGATCGGTAGCAACTCGGTGATGCCTTGGACAAGTCCGAGCAGGGCGACCTTGCCATAGCCTAGCGCCACGAATCCGGTGTCGACGCCTTGAGTACACGCTCCCGTCATTCTGGCTCCCGGTTGTTGCGCGGCGCGGGCGCGCCCCGATGAATCACGCGCCAAAGTTCGGCGGGGGTTCTGAAGCCGACTGACGAGTCGCAGCAATTCGCGGCAGCCAGCGAGTCCCTCAACCGATCGCTCCCAGCATCGGAAACGTCATCAGCATCCAAATGGCGATCTCCTGCAACCTCCCGGTCATCATCAAAACGCCGACGCCGATCATGACCGCACCACCGCCGATGTTCAGCGCGGCACCGACGCGGCGCATGCGCTTCAATGCGGCTGCCGCGTTTCCCATGAAGAGGGCCGTGAGGAGAAACGGCACACCGAGGCCGAGGCCGTAAGTTCCGAGAAGAATCGCGCCGTTGCCTGATGACGTCGCGGTTACCGTGAGGATGGAGCCCAATACCGGGCCAATGCAGGGCGTCCAGCCGAAGGCAAAGGCGACACCCAGCAGGAAGGCGCCGACCGGTCCATTGACCTGGCGCGGTCCGTTCCATCGGCGGTCGGTCATGAGTATCGGGAGGCGAAGGAGCCCCGTCATCGCCAAACCGAAGACAATGACCAGAGCTCCGCCGATCAGGTTGGTTTCCATCTGGAAGCGTTGGAGAAGGCCGCCGAGGGCCATCGCGCTGACTCCAAGCAGCACGAATATGGTCGTGAACCCGAGCACGAACAGCAGCGCAGGGCGGAAGATGTGAAGCCGGGATACCGCATCACTGCTGCCGGTCGTGCCGGCGCCACCAGCGACATAGGACAGGTAGCCCGGCACGAGCGGCAGGACGCAGGGTGAAAGGAAGGAGATAGCGCCGGCAGCGGCCGCTGTCGCCAGCCCGAGCAACGATATTTCCAGCGCCGCCATGCTCAGCGCTTCCCGTTGCTAAGCGGCTCCTGCGTGCGAAGCACCGGTTGGGTCGAAAAAAGCGATCCAGCCAGGAGCAGCGCGACGCCAATGCTGATTGCAACATCCGCCATGTTGAAGGTCGGCCAATGCCAGTTGCCTATGTGAAAATCGAGAAAGTCTGTCACCGCGCCTTGATGCACGCGGTCAACGATGTTGCCGGCGGCGCCGCCGGCGATCAAACCGAGAGCCGTTGCTTCAATGGTCCTGCGGGTCCGCATTGCCCAAACGAGAAGACCGACCGTGATCGCCACTTTGATCCCGGCCAACACCAACGGATGCTCGAGGAAGACATCTTGGAACATCCCGAAGCTGACTCCGGTGTTGAAGCCGAGCGTCAGGTTGAAAAAGGGCACAACCTCGATCACGCGTGGCGGGACCATGACGGCATTTATGATCAACCACTTCGTAGCAACGTCGAAAAGAAGCGCGGCCACAAATGCGCCGCCAACCCATATCGCGATATTTCTAGCGGGACGTTCGGCCACGATGATTCCTTGTGTTCTTCGGGTTCTGATCGGCATTTCTGTCGTCAGCGGCCGCCCCAATACAGGGCGGCCGCTATTGGCTCAATGCGCAGTTGCAGGGCGAGCCACAGTGGAATGCTGGCGCTCCTGTGCTCGAACCTTTGCGCCGCCGACTGGGCCACCATCTCTCTGGCGCTGTTCCCGATTGAGGAGCCGCAAACCGTTGAGAACGACCAGCAGGGAGGCCCCAACATCGGCGGCGATCGCGCCCCAAAGGGATGCGAGACCGATCACCGTCAGCACTGTGAACAACAGCTTCACGGCGATCGAGAAGGCGATATTCTGCCGAATGACGGCGAGCGTGGCTCGTGAATGGCGCACGAGCCAGGGAAGTCTGGAGAGGTCGTCCGACATCAGGGCGACGTCTGCCGTTTCGATGGCTGCGTCGCTCCCCATTGCGCCCATGGCAATGCCGAGATTGGCGCGGCCCATGGCAGGGGCGTCATTGACCCCGTCACCCACCATGGCGACGACGCCATAGCGCCGAACCAGGTCCTCGACGGCCGTGACCTTGTCGCCGGGCAGAAGTTCCGCGCGAACTTCATCAATGCCGGTCTGCTTGGCAATCGCCTCGGCGGTGGCCCGATTGTCGCCTGTCAGCATCACCACTTTTTCCACGCCCGCCCGATGCAGCGCGGTGACGATATCCTTGGCTTCAGCCCTCACAGCATCGGCAACAGCGATCAGTCCCCAGACTTCCTGGCCGTCGCCAACGGCGACAATGGTCCGGCCAGCGCCGGAAAGTGTGTCGGCGCGTTCCAGGATGGCCGGTGAGCCGACCGCGCGTTCATCGAGGTAGCGGCGTGACCCAAGCCAGACTTCGCGACCGGAGACGCGGCCGGTCATGCCGCGACCCGTGATGGCCTGGACGGCCTCGGCCGGTTGTGCGGCAATGCCGTTTTCTGTTGCCCTCGCCAAAATAGCGCGGGCGATGGGGTGCTCGCTGCGCGCCTCGAGGGCTGCTGCTAACCGAAGAAGGTCATCCTCGTTTCGGCTGCCGAGCGCCAAGATCTCCACGACCTGAGGACGTCCTTCGGTGAGCGTCCCCGTCTTGTCCATGGCGATTGCTTTCAAGCGCGCCGGCGTCTCGAGATGGACGCCGCCTTTCACCAACACGCCCTGCTTCGCAGCTCCCGCAAGGGCAGCCACAATGGTCACGGGCGTCGAGATGACAAGGGCGCAGGGGCAGGCGATCACGAGCAATACGAGGGCGCGATAGAACCAAACCTCCCAGCCACCACCGAGCAACAGCGGCGGCACCAAAAAAACGGCTATCGCGAGCGCCATAACGACGGGCGTATAGACGCGTGCAAATTTCTCGACCCACTGCTCGCTGGGAGCCCGCCGGCCCTGCGCGGAGCCGACCATGCGGATGATCTGCGCGAGCGTGGTATCGCTTGACGCCTTGGTGGTCACGACGTCCAGCGCGCCTTCGCCGTTGATGGTGCCTGCAAAAACGTCGTCTCCTTCCGATTTGAAGACCGGGACGCTTTCGCCGGTGATCGGTGCCTGGTTGACCTCACTCTCTCCGGCGGCCACACGGCCGTCGAGCGGTACTTTATCGCCAGGTCGAATAATGATGTGCGAACCGACACGGACTTCGGCTGCCGGCACGTCTCTCTCCGTGCCGTCTTCAAGCATGATGCGCGCGGTCGGCGGCGCGAGCTCCATCAGGGCCGCCACGGCCCGCCGCGCTCGGCCGAGGCTCCAGGCCTCGAGAGCAAGGGCGAGCGCGAAGAAGAACGAAACCGTTGCGGCTTCGAACCAAGCGCCAATTCCGATCGCACCCACGACGGCGATCACCATCAGGAGGTTCATGTCGGGACGCAGGCGCCTGGCCGCGAGCCAAGCCTTCGGGGCCACGTAACGCACAGCACAAAGCGCGGCGAGCGTATAGAGAATGACGCTTAGCAGCGGCGTTGCACCTGCACCATGTTCGCCTGCCTCGAAGGCCGCGATGATTCCACCTCCGACCCAGGCGTGAACCGCAAATCCGATCGCGACGAACAGGCCGCTCGCAGCAGTCAGCCATGATTGAATGCGTCTGCGCCGCTCTTCTGCCCGTGCCCCTTCGCTGGTGGCGCCCTCGGTCCAGGGCTCCGCCTGCAGGCCGGCGCGTACAACGGCCTTCTCGATCTTGGCCTCCAAGGCGGCGTCAGGCGCCATGTCGATCGACATGCGGCCGTTAAGAAGGTCGAAAGCGAGCTTGTCCTCACCAACGAGCGGGCCGACTTCGCGCTTCAGGGCGGCGATCTCGTCGGCACAATCCATGCCATGGATTCGATAGACAACGCCGCCAGGCAGATTGATCGGCGGCGGGCTGAGGGCTTCCTTCACGTTGGTCGCGCAACCGCACGCGGATCCTGCGGCATCGCAGGTTGCCTGCTCAGCAACGGCCGGCGCTGTCCACAGCTCAGCCCGCATCCCGGTTCGCGCGACCGCCTGTTCGATCTCTTGGAGGGTTGTCCCGCTCTGAGGTGCAATGGTCATCGCACCCTGCGAAGTGTCGAAGGCGAGCTTATCCTCGCCAACGAGCGGTCCCAGTTCCCTGGTCAGAGCAGCCACCTCATTCTTGCAGTCGAGGCCGCGCACACGCAGGAGCATGGTTTCGGCCGAACCATCCTGGATGAGAGAGCCTGACATCCCGGTTCTTGAGATGCCGCTCACGAGTTCGTCGATCGAGGCACGGTGCTGAGGCGCGACCGTCATCAACCCCTTTGCTGTGTCGAAGGCGAGCCAGTCCTCACCGCCAACCAGAGGGCCGATTTCGCGCTTGAGCATCGCGACCTCGTTTTTGCAATCGAGGCCCTCGACCTTGAACAGCCACGCCGACGCGGAGGACTTATCCAGCTCAGCCAGCAATTGTGCCCTCATTCCAGTGGTAGCGACCGCCTGCTCAATGGTATCGAGTGCCGGAGCGGTCAGGCCCGCGACCTCCATGACACCGCCCTTGGTGTCGAACGACAACTTGTCCTCGCCACCGACGACGGGACCGACCGCGGCACGAAGCATCCGAACTTCGTTCTGACAATCCAAGCCCTCAACCTTGAAGCGTAACGTGCCTAAGGTGCTTCTAGCCTCGGCTTCAATAGTCATTGCGGTCTCCTAAATTTGCTTATTCTCTCGAGCCCGGCTCGAATCCTTTCACGCACCATACATTCTGTAGTGGCTACAGGAGCAAGAGGCCTTTCAATCGTTTTTTGCCGTCCAAGCGAGCGACAGACGTCAGCGTCCGGCGGCTATCAGCCCGACCACAATTCCATAGCTCGCGATTATTGAGGCGCCGGTGAGCGCCATGCCAAAAGCCCGGCCTGAGACTCGTTTGGCGTAGCCGAATGCAAAGGTGATGCGGCCAACCAGAAACAGAGCAACCAGCAGCGGTATGAGCACCAGTTCGGTTTCTCGCAGAAGCGCTGCTAGGGTCAGATGTGCGCCAAAAGCCAGTACTGTCTGCTCCAATGAATTCTGCAGCACCGCGGCACGCACGGCGATTGCCGGGCTGGGTTTGCCGAACGCCGAGCCCCGTATATCCGCCGGCGAATAGAACCTGCCTCTGCTCACCGCGCCGACGCAGCCGGCCAGCCAGAGAAACATGAGAATACTCGCCTTCAACGTGAACGCGATCCGCTCACCGAAGTCCATCTCTGGGCTGAGGCCGAACAATTCAGGAGGCAGCCAGGCATAGCCAACCACAAGGACGACCGCCGCGAAGGCGAGCGCGACGGCTGAGGCTCGGACAATGCCCACCTGGTCAGAACTGAGCCTCTTGAACACTGTCCTTGCTCCTTGTCGTCCTCCGCCGCCTGCCTGTGGTGATGAAAGACCGGGGGCGACCACTCATCGCGCGTGGGTTCACACGCCCCGATCATAGGTATATAAATCCTGTAGTAACTACAGAATCAACCCTTGCGAGGGGTCGAGGCCGTGACTGAACCCGGTCGCCGTAACAGCGGTCACGGCCACTTGGTGCCGAGATCGGGCACCGCAAGAACACGAGATGAGACCGGCGGATGAGCTTCTATTCGATTTATCAGCAGGGTTTCGTTCGCGTGGCTGCCTGTACACCGAAATGCGAAGTCGCCGATCCCAGCTACAATGTCGCTGAGACGCTCGCGCTCGCCCGCGACGGTGCGCGCCAGGGTGTTGCGCTGATGGTGTTCCCGGAATTGGGCCTCTGCGGTTACGCGATTGACGATCTTCTCGGCCAAGCCGCGTTGCTGCAGCGGGTGGAACAAGCGATCGAGGAAGTCGCGGCCGCGAGCCGCGAGCTTTCGCCGGTTCTGCTCATCGGCGCGCCGCTGGTGCGGGAAGGACGACTCTACAATTGCGCTGTCGCCGTCCATCGTGGGCGCATTTTGGGTGTTGTTCCCAAAGGACATCTGCCGAATTATCGGGAATTCTACGAAAAGCGTTGGTTCGCTTCGGGCCGAAACTTGAAAGGCGCTACCATCGAGATCGCTGGTCAGTCCGTCCCCTTCGGAATGGATATGATTTTAGCGGCCGAGGATTTGCCAGGCTTCGTCTTCCACGTCGAGCTGTGCGAGGACGTATGGGGACCGGCTCCGCCCAGCGACTTTGCCGCGCTCGCTGGCGCTCTCATCCTTACCAACCTCTCGGCCAGCAACATCACTGTCGGCAAGGCCGAAACCCGCCGGCTGCTCTGCGCAACCCAATCGGCGCGGTGCTGGGCTGCATACATCTATTCCGCGGCCGGTCCGGGCGAGTCGACGACGGACCTCGCTTGGGACGGTCAAGCCTGCATTTATGAACTCGGGCAGCTGCTGGCAGAGACCGAACGGTTCCCGCAGGACTCGCAAATGGCCATCGCCGATGTCGACGTTGATAGGCTCAGACTGGAGCGCCTGCGCACCGGCACCTTCAACGAGGCGGCCATCGCACAAGCTATGCCTGAAGACAGGTTCCGGCGTATCGGCTTCCGGTTCGAGCCGTCGATGACGGACCTCGGGCTGCGCAGGGCCGTCGCGCGCTTCCCCTATGCTCCAGCCGATCCGGCACGCCTCGACCAGGACTGTTATGAGGCCTACAGCATCCAGGTCCAGGGGTTGATGAAGCGCCTTCAGGCGACGGGCATCCGCCGCGTCTGCATCGGGGTCTCCGGTGGTCTGGACTCCACTCACGCGCTGATCGTGGCGGCGAAAGCGTTCGACCGGCTAGGCTGGCCCCGGTCCGACATTCTCGGCTTCACGATGCCGGGCTTCGCGACGGGGGAGGCCACCAAGGCAAATGCCTGGACGCTGATGCGTAGTCTCGGCGTCACCGCCGAGGAGATCGACATCAAGCCGTTGGCGCAGCAGATGCTGGCGTCACTTCAGCATCCGTTCGCGCAAGGCGAGCCGGTTTACGACGTGACGTTCGAGAACGTGCAGGCGGGCCTGCGCACGGACATCTTGTTCCGTGCAGCCAACCAGCGAGGCGCCATGGTGCTTGGCACTGGCGATCTGTCCGAAATCGCGCTCGGCTGGTCGACCTACGGTGTCGGCGACCATATGAGCCACTACAACGTCAACGCGTCGGTGCCGAAAACACTCATCCAGCATTTGATCCGCTGGGTGGCACAGTCAGCCGCCTTCGATGAGGCAACGAACGGCACGTTGCTCTCCATTCTTGACACTGTGATTTCGCCAGAACTCGTGCCGGCCGGCGAAGGCGGCGCCTTACAAAGTACGGAGGAGAAGATTGGGCCTTATGAACTGCAGGATTTTACCCTGTTTTATTTGACGCGCTATGGCCTGAAGCCGTCGAAGATCGCTTTCCTGGCCTTCCATGCCTGGCGTGACGCCACCGCCGGAGCTTGGCCTCCACAGTATCCGGAAGAGCGCCGTCGCGCATATGATCTGCCCACAATCAGATCGTGGATGGAGGTGTTCCTCTATCGCTTCTTCACGATCAGCCAGTTCAAGCGCTCGGCGTCGCCGAACGGCCCCAAAGTCACTGCTGGCGGCTCGCTGTCGCCGCGCGGCGATTGGCGCGCTCCGTCGGATGGCAACGCCCGCCTCTGGTTGGAGGAGTTGCGCGCTCACACGCCGTCGGAATGAACGTGCCCTGAGGGTTGGCGCTCAGCGGCCAACGGCAATCGGCGCACGGATGCCGATGACGCTTCCGCCCAGTTGTTATCCCTACTCGAACCACCGTTACGGAATGAATTCGCCATGATCACCATCGGAGCCTTGTCACAACGGACAGGCGTCAATATCGAGACAATCCGCTACTACGAGCGGATCAATCTCATCCCGCCGCCGCCCCGCACAGAGAGCAGGCGGCGCCTCTATGAAGCAGAGGATGTTCGGCGACTGACGTTCATACGCCATTCCAGGGATCTCGGCTTCGACATCCCGGCTATTAAGACGATGCTCGCTCTGCAGGAAAGGCCAGAGTCCTCTTGTGAGCAGGTGAGCCGAATTGCCACCGATCAGCTCGAAGCCGTCGAGGTGCGGATCCGACGCCTTCTCGGACTTAAGAGCGAGCTCACTCGGATGATCAAATCGTGCGACAATGGGAAAGTCGCATCGTGCCGGATCATAGAAGTTTTAGCTGACTCACCCAACTCGCATGATGCCCCCTGAATCGCTGAGGAATTCAGGAACATCCACGACTTTGTTGGCTAGGGAGTGCCCGAATACCCCATCTATAATAGTCGTTCTTGCCGGCCAAATCCATCCATTATCGCCGTCCAAGCTGCGTCAAGTGGCGGGTGGCATTTTTCTGATTCGGGTTCGTGCGTCTCTGCCGACCGCGTCCGCTGACGCCGGGCCGGAGGCGGCCCGGCGGCGCCCTCACCGGGCGAAGGGGTCCAACTCGTGGACGATGGTGTCCTCGTCGCCGTCATATTCGGTGGCGGGCATCACGCCCATAGTGCCGTCGCCGGCGCGGAAGATGACGATCGAGACCATCAGGGTCGAGGCGAGGCTGAGGGCAAAGGCGTGGGCATCTACAAGCGACATATCCGGCTCCCGTTCTGGTGGCGGGGACCATCCCCGCTCGACAGGCGCCCGATGGGTTTGGTCGCGGCCGCGATCACCCTGGAGGCCAGAGCCGGAAGGGCCGCACGCGCGCGTAGCGGACCCCCTTGCGGGGTTGATCGTGGAAGGCCGGGATTGAAACCAAGGTCAGCCTCCAAGAGCGGGGTGGCGCTGTCATCCAGCCGGAGCTGGATTCCTTGCTGCCGGAGATGCTCACGCCGCTGCGTCATCCTGCCGCATTGATGGGTGATCGGCACTGCCAGCGCCGACCGCGACGTCGCCTTGGCATGACCGCGATTCGACCGAATGGCGATGGTGGCGCCGAGCGGATGTTGGCACGACCGCATGGAGCGCGATGGCAAGGTTCCTCCTGGCGGACCATCCGGTGTGTGCGGAAATATCGGATGCGGCAGCGCGCCTTCTTGTCGAAGCTCGGCCGACCGCCAACATGGGGAAAGGCCCGGCGGCTGGTGCCGCCGGGCCTTTCGTCCTCCGGTCAGAACGGGATATCGTCGTCGAGGACATCGGGGGCCGGATCTTCGTCCTCGCGCTTCGGCCAGGCGAGGAACCTGATACTCTCGGCGACGACCTCGGTGGTGTAGCGGTCCTTCCCGTCGCGGTCCTGCCACTTGTTCGTCCTGTTGCGGCCGATGATGAGGACCATCATGCCCTTCACGCACTTCTCCGCGGACTTGGCCTGGCCGTTGAAGGCGACGACGCGGTGCCATTCGGTTTCCTGTTCGGCGTAGCCGCGTTCGTTGCGAACGATCTTCCCGTCGGAGTAGCGCGGGCGGGAGGTGGCTACGGAGAAGTTCGCGACCTTGCCGCCGCCGTTGGTGTTGCGGATTTCGGGGTCTGCGCCGAGGTTGCCGATGAGGGTGACTTGGTTGAACATCTTCTGTCTCCGGTTTGCTCTCGCCGGAGGGACCGTCCCTCCGACGAGACCCGGATGAAGGCCGTCCGGAGGCACCTGCACTGACGCCCTTGGGCGGCAGCTCGACTCGCAAGGTCCGGGGTGGGGCGGGCAGTCGCGCTCGCGCGGCAACACGGCCCGGAAAGCTTGCGGGTTGCCGGTGGAAACGGAACGGACTTAGGGGATCGTTCAAGGAGGAGGGATTGGTCTTTCCGCGAGAGCAAACCGAAGACCTATGCGTCAACCTGATCCTCGGCGGCTTCCCGGCGACACCGATACCGCAACGCCGACATGGCGACCGCTCCCTTGTCGCAACGAGCAAGCCACCACCCTACTCGTCGCCACGTCGGAATGATCGCGCCGAACGCCTGCGCCGATAATGGCTGGAACCGTCACCGCGTTGTCGGCCCGAACGGCTGGCCTCGAGACGCTGCCAAGCATGAGAGGCATGATGGTTCCCGTCATCGGCCGCAACAGGGCGACCCATGGCTTGCGCCGCAGGGTTAGCGACCGCCACTACGCAGTCGTTTCGCCGAGAGCGTCTGGGGCGTCGCCGCCGACGTCGAACGTCGAAGATCAGGACGGAACTGTCAGACGACCGATCCTGGTCTGACCGGGGGACCGAAATCTGGCGGCATCAGCCTTCGGTCCGGTTTTCCCGGCGGAAGCGGCCGGCCGAGCTTCAACCGGGAGGGGAGGATGGGTTTGGGAAGGAGGTGGAGGGAACCGTCCCTCCTTCCCATGGGTGGGGGTGTTTGAGGGGGCGGGGCAAGGCCCTGCCCCTTCATGGGGAGAGTTGTGAGAGGGGGCGGCACGCCCCCTTTCGCATGTGATGGCGGCCGGTCGATCCTGCCGTCATTGCACTGACATCAAAGCAAAGGCGACAGGCGGCCGAAGCCGCCTGTCGCTGGCCTAACCTTATCAGTCCGGGCCGTGCAGCAGTTCGTAGTCGCTTTCCGGGTCGATCCCGTCTATCCGGGCAAGCGCGTAGATCACCGCGCGGACCTTCCAGTCGCCGATGCAGGTGCGGCGCTGCGCGATGAGGATGCTCACCGCCGTCTCATTGGCTTCGATCGCCGCGATCGCTTCATCCACCCTGTCGAAAGGTGCGAGATTCTCGACGGGTTCGTAGTCGCCGTATTCGTCGTCCCACCTGCCGGCGATATACATCCGCTCGTGCCTCAGGTTTTCGATGGCTTCCTCGGCCTCGCGGATGAGCCGGAAGCCTTCCTTTCGGTCCTGCCAATATTGCGCGCTGCCGCCGTCGATGGTGATGATCTTGCGATAGGTCATGGAGTTCTCCTTTCGTTTCTGACGAAAGGTGGGCCACGCTGTTGGCCAGAGGTGTCAAGGACCGCGCAAGCGGCCGCCTCGCGGGGATCGGAGGTGCCGATTTTTTGGAGTCGGCCAAGGGCCGGCGGAGGAAAATTGGAGGTGCCGATCATCCTTTACACCGGATGGCCTGGCGTAAAATAGGACGTCAGAGAGAGAGGTAGCCCGCGGCCCCGACGAGGGGCCGCGACTGCATTGGAACGGGGAAGGTCTGGAAGGGGGTGTTACACCCCTTTCCAGGGGAGGATGTTTGAAGGAGGGGCCATGCCCTTCCTTCATGGGGGTGAGCTTTGCGAGGGGCGGCTTGCCCCCCTTTTTCTGCACCAAGCCGATGGTCGTCTCCGGCTTGCCCGGCGTTCCGCGATGATAAAGGAAGGCAGGCATGGCCTGCCCTCCATCGGTTCAGACGCGGGCGGCGATGAAGGTGACGCGGGTTTTCTGCCGGATCGCCTCGAGCAGCGCGGGCAATTCGCCCAGCTCGGCGGCCGGAACCTCGGTATAGTTCAGGTCGATGAGGCAAGCGTCATCTTCGATACGGGCAAAGATGGTGATTTCGTCCAGCACCGAAATCGGGCCGTGCTCGATCCATCTGCGCTCGAAGGGTGTGCAGATATAGTAGAAATAGAACCACGACTCGCCAGCCTCGGACGCCTTTCGGTCGTGGTCCAGTTCCTCGAAGGTTGCGATCTCGTCGACAAGATCGGCGGCCATCAGATTGAGCTTGTCGAGTAGCTGGCCATAGAGGTTGCGCATGAAGGTGGTCGTGCTGTCGTCGCGGCCGAGCAGCGCCCTATGGCGCAGACGCTTGACGGATTGCAGAAGCGCGATGGGATTGAAATCGGTCATGTCGAAGTCCTCTCGATGGCGAAGCCGGGTCTTTCTGCGGAAGCAGGCGCCCGCTCCTGCTTCCGAGTTCGCGCGGAGCAGCGGGTGAGAGGGGGGCAAGGCCGGGACCGCGGAGGGGGATCACCCGCCCTGCACAAGCGCAGCGCGGAAGGTCGGGGATACCGGGGGCACGGCCTTGCTGGGGAGAGAGGGCGGAGTCGTCTTTCCCCGGAGATGGAGAGCATGACGATCGCCGAAGGCGATCCCCGATGATCGGGGGAAGGTCTGGAAGGGGGTGTGACACCCCTTTCCACGGGAGGATGGTGGAAGGAGGGGCGCGCCCTTCCTTCCGAGGCGACGGCGGCCGGTCGATCCGAACGGCCGTCGCCATCTCGACAGCAGAAAGGCGGCAGGCGGCTTTCGCCGCCTGCCGCCTTACCGGCGCTATCGGTAGGTGATGCTGCCGAGGGGCTTCTCGTAGATCTCAGGATCGAGATCGGCTGCGCCCTCCGGCCCGATGCAATCGTAGTAGAGGTAAGTGGTGAAGCGGATGCCGGTATCTGCCGCGATCCGCTCGATGATCGCGCCGAGTCCGCAGAGATGTTCGTCGCTCACGGTCATCGACGCCGGGATGGGGCGATAGGTCGGCATCCGCGCAGCGGGGTCGATGTAACCGCCGCAGCCTGGATCGGGATCAATGGCGTCCAGCAGGTGCCAGGGATAGGTGCCGCCGCCGCCACTTTCGAGATCGCCGACGCAGAAGCTGAGTTTGTCTTCGAGGGCCTCGCGCGCGTCCTCATCCGTCTCGGCCAGCAGTAACCGCTCGATCTCGACGGCTTGCCGGCACGATCCGGCATGGCGCTCCAGCGCCTCGATCAGCCGGTCATGAACGACCTGTGCGAAGCGCGTTTCGCATCTGGTGCGGTTTTCCCGAACCTCGCGGGCGTAGGCATCGAACTTCGTGAGGAAGTCGCTGAAGACGAGTTTAGGCATGTCATGTCTCCTTTCGTGATGACGAAAGGTGGGCCACGTTGTAGCCCAGAGGTGTCGAGGACCGTTTCAGCGGCCGCCGTGCGGCAAGCGGAGGAACCGATTTTCTGCTTTGACCATCTTCGGGCGAAGCTGAAAATTGGAGGTGCCGCGAAGTCCTTTACACCGGATGGGCTGACGTAAAATGGGAAGTCAGAGAGAGGAGCAACCACGGCGTCGACCAGACGCCGTGTCCGCATTGGGATGGGGATGGTTTGGAAGGGGGTGATACCCCCTTCCATGGGTGGGGGTCGAAGGGGGCGGGGCTCTGCCCTGCACCCTTGGGGAGAGCTTGAGAGGGGCGGCCCTGCCACCCTTTCATCGCGGGAGCATCGGACCAAAAAGTGGATTCCGGTTTTTGGACCGATCCGATGCTCTGACAGGAATGTGGGATTGCCGCGCGCCCTAGCGCGGCGGTTCCGCCGATAATTCCTTACCGGCGGGGCGCCCGGCCGAAGGCCCGCGCCGCCGCCTAGCGGGACAGCGCCGCCTCGCCGAGCGCGTTGAGGTTGACAATCGCCGCGATGGCGATCACGACACCGGCGAAGATCCCGAAGGAATTGAGCATGAGCGCGGAATCGGTGCCGTGCTTGAGGATTCCATAGACCAGGGCATAGCCCGCGATGAAGGCCGGCACGGCGAAGACGGCAAGCGCCACCAGGCGCAGCGCAAGGTTCTTCGCCAGCCCGACGACAGCGATGACCAGCACCACGGAGGCCAGCGCCGCACCGAGAGCGGCAAGGCCCGACCAGACGAAGCCGGCCTCGGCGGCATAGACCCACTGGAAGGCGGTCAGCCCGACCATGAACGGCAGGGCATAGATCGCCAGGTGCCACGCGATCACGCAGAAGGTGATGGTGCCGGAAATAGCAAGCAGGATAAGCGTCATGAAAGCCTCCTCGGGTCGATGATGGTCGTATCTCGACAGGCCGTCTCTACGCTGCGCACCGCCTGGATTTGACTATTTCGCCGGGTTTACGGCTCCTATTTGAGCCGTAAGACGGCGCTGCAGTCAAGTCTTTGCAGCCATTCTGCGCAGGGACGAGGCGGCCGACCGAGCCGCCTCGCCGTGGTGAAGGTGGCGCTCACGCGCCACCTTCATACATCCTGGCAGGGATGCCGAGCTTGCGAGCCTTGTCGTAGAGGTTCGCCTGAATCCCGCCGGTGCCGAAGACGAGGACGCCGACCGGAAGGATTTCGAGCATCGCATCGTTGCGCTTGTAGGGCGCTTGCTTCGCCGGATACTTCTTGAAATCCGGCTTGAGCGGGAACTGCTTCACCTTGCGGCTATCTGCCCAGCGGGCGGCGATCTTCTCGGCGCCGCGCTCGGAGCCGCCGTGCAGCAGCACCATGTCCGGTCGCTTCCCAAGGGCCTGGTCGAGCTTCGCCCAGATGAGGGCGTGATCGTTGAAGTCGGTGCCGCCGGAGACTGCGACCACCGGACCGGAGGGCAGCATCAGCTCGGTTTCCGCCCGGCGTCTGGCCGCCAGGAAGTCCCGGCTGTCAATCACCGCCGCCGTCATGTTGCGATGGTTGACCAACGAGCCGGTGCGGGGCCGCCAGGGCGTGCCGGTCTGGTGCTCGAAGTGATCGCCGGCCTGGTCGCGCATCAGCTCGAAAGCGTTCCGCCGCTCGATCAGCGTCTGGCCCTCGGCCGTGAGGCGCTCCAGCTCGGTCGACTTCACCTCGGAGCCGTCCTGTTCCCGCTGGAGGCGGCGCTGTGCCTGCTCATTGTCGTCAAGCTCGCGTTCGATCCGGCTGGCGGCGCGATGGAACAGATTGACCGTTCCCCAGAGCAACTCGTCGAGGTCGGGTTCGAGGCGGGTATCGCCAAGCGTGGCGACCAGGGCGTCGAAGATGTCGGCGATGGCGCCTGCGACCGCGTTGCCTTCGGGCAGCGGACGAGGATCGAGTTCATCCTCGAAGGGGCGGTAGCCGTAAAGCTGCAATTCGGTGAGGACGTGATCGGTGGGGGACGAGGTGTGGACCGGCTCGAAATCGTCGTCGTGATGGGTCATCCCGTTGCTCCTTGTTCGGGAAGCCGCGACCGTCGCGGCCTTCATGGCGACGAAAGCCCACGGGCGGGACGGCCTGGCAGCCCTCGCCTCTTGCGAGGGCCTCGATGGCCGGGTCCGGCTAATTTGTTTTCGCGATGCAAAGGCGGGGCTCGCCCCGCCGGCGGAAATTAGCCGGTCGCGGCCATTGCCTGGCTGGCCGGTTTGTGGGCCGCTCGCCCTCTCAGAAGGCCAAGGTCGCCGGCCTTTCCGGCACACGGAGACCGGGTCTCCATGACCCGACGACGATTTCGCGCCGGTCGCATCGCCCGGCCCCGATCACGCTCACTCAACGGCTCAGGAAACGGCCCGCATCGTCGGGGTGAAGCTGGTCCTTCAGCAACGCCATGAGGGCGTCGAGGCCGCTGTCACGCAGATCGTCGTTGAAGTCGCCGCCATGCGGGGCGAGGCCGATCGCCTCGATTCCGACCGCCGTTGCCCTGGCGATCAAGATGTCCCGCGCGCGGTTTCCAGCCGGATCTCGATCGCGGACGACATAGAGCCGGCGCAGCTCCGTCGGGAACAGGACGGCGGCGAGGTGAGCCGCCGAGAGCGCCGCGATCATCGGCATGCGGGGCAGACCCGAGCGGACCGACAGCACGGTCTCGATGCCTTCGCCGGCCGCCATCACGTCGCCCGACCGGCCGAACCGCACACCGTTGCCGAGGAGGCCGCCCATCGCCCGGCGCGGTGTTTCGACATTCGAGCTCCAGACACCGCCCGGCGGGAGCCAAGTGCGATGCGCCCCGGTCACGGCGTCGGCGAGGTCGGTGACGGCTGCGATCATCGCCGGAAGCGCCTGGGTGACGCTGGACCCTCTGGGACGATAGTAGCAGCCGGGATGGAAATGGAGGCTGCCGAGATCATGCAGCGCCGTGATGCCGCGACTGCGCAGATAGGTTTCCGCAATCGTGCCGCGGATCGTCTGCGAGATGGCAAGGAGCCGGCGCGCTGCCTCGCGCGATCCAGATGGCGTCGGTTTCCGGCCATGAGCCGTCCCCTCCAGCGGTCCGGGATCGGGTTCCGACAGGAAGCGTCGTGCCTCGGCCGCAATGGAGCGGAAGTCGGAGCGCCCGATCGCCGCCGCGATCACGTCGAGCAGGTCGCCATGGGCGTCGGGGACCGCAGCATCGGTCCATTTACCCGCTGCGCCCTTGCCGGTCTCCGGGCCGGTCAGGCGCACATACATGGAACGGCCCGGCGTGTTGTTGACATCACCGACCAGCCAATAATGGCCTTCACGGCGACCATTGGAGAGATATTGGCGACAAACCGCCTCGGCCCTTCGGCCGAGACGGATAGCAAGTTCCGAGGCGTCGAGCCGAGACATTAAGCCGTCTCCCGTTCGCCGATGCGCTCGACCGGCCAGCGGTCGAGGATGCGGGTAAGCACGTCGACGGCCGACGCATCGGTTGGAACGAACATGCGCAGCTTCCACGAGATGATTTCATGGAAGAGACCGTAGGCCGTCAGGCGCTCGCGCATCGTGTCGGTGAAACCGGACAGCTCGATGCGATGCGCGCCCATGACGCGGACCCGCCGAAGCTGAAGCCCCTCGGCAAGATCAAGGACGGTGCGGCCGTCCATGAGCGCCGTGAAGGCATCCGAAGGCGCAAGCGCCGTGGTGCCGGTCTCGGTCGCCTGCGCGGCCCAGGCCGGGGAGACGCGGCGGCCGATCACGCGCTCACCGGCATCCGTCTGGAGCCGATAGACGCGGGTGGATTCGTTCGGCAGCCGTTTCCAGATCGGCAGCAGCAAGCCCGTCACCATATGCAGCGTGCCGGTCGAGAACTCCGGCACCTCCGCGACCTCGGCGCTCCAGGCCGAAGCGAAGGCGTCGCTGTCGGCCTCGACCCATTGGGTTCCGCCCATCAGCCGGATGGGGATGTTATGCGCCTCCATCGGCCGGATCAGCCGCACGCGGCGGTCGACCTCGCCATCGTCGAGCATGACGCTGGTGGTCGGAATCTGCACGGCGGCGCGGCCCGACCGCTCGTTGATGAGGAGCTTCGCGCGCGGATCGTCGAGTTCGGCAAGGGCGGCGGCGAGCGTGACCGGCCGGTTGCGCTTGCGCTCGTCGATGGTCAGCAGGCGGGTTTCCGCGCCGGTGCGCGGATGGGTGTAGATCGTCTGCCGTTCGGTGACGACGAAGCTCTCCGCGCGCAGGGTTTCGAGTCCCGCGTCATAGGTGCCGGATGCGATCGCGCCCTCGATCTTGGCGGCAAGGAGCTGCTCGAAGGCGGTGAAGAGAACGCCCTGAAGCTCGATCGTCAGCGCGAGCAGCCGGTTGAGGAAGGTCGTGATCGGCGGCAGCTCGTCCTTGATGCCGGTGGAGTCCATTAGCTTCAGGCCGGTCGCGGCCTCGAACCGTTCGAGCGAGCAGCCCTCGACCTTGCCGCGAACGAGCAGGAGATAGAGCTGGCGCAGCGCGTCGCGCGCGTAGTGCGATTCTAGATTGTCCTCGGGTCGGAACAGCCCTTGGCCGCCCGTCTGCCTCTGACCGCGCGTGATTGCGCCCAGCGTGTCGAGCCGGCGGGCGATAGTCGAGAGGAACCGCTTCTCGGCCTTCACATTGGTCGAGATCGGCCGGAAGAGCGGCGGTTGCTTCTGGTTGGTCCGGTGGGTGCGGCCAAGTCCCTGAATGGCGGTGTCGGCCTTCCAGCCGGCTTCGAGCAGATAGTGGACGCGCAGCCGCGTGTTCTTCGCCGACAGCTCGGCATGGTAGGAGCGGCCGGTTCCGCCGGCGTCGCTGAACACCAGGGCGCGCTTGGCGTCGTCCATGAACGCCTGGGTCTCGGCAAGGTTCGCCGAGGCGGCGCGGGTCTCGACCACGAGCCGGTCGACCGTGACGCCGTTACCGGCTTTGCGGACGATGCGGCGGGAGCGCCCGGTCACCTCGGCCACGGTGTCGGTGCCGAAGTGCTGAATGAGCTGGTCGAGCGCGCCGGGGACCGGTGGCAGGCTGGCGAGCTTGGCGATGAGCGCGTCTCGGCGGGCGACCGCCTCGCGGCTTTCGACCGGCTGGCCGTCGCGTGTGACGGCCCGCGACGACAGGTTGCCTTCCGAGTCGGTGAACGGTTCGTAGAGCTGCACCGGGAAGGAATGGGCGAGGTAGTCGAGGACGTATTCTCGCGGCGTGATGTCGACGCGGACATCGTTCCATTCCTCGGTCGGTAGCTCGGCCAGCCGGCGCTCCATCAGGGCCTCGCCGGTCGAGACGATCTGGATGACGGCTGAATGGCCCGCCTCCAGATCGGCGGCGATCGAGCGCAGCAGGGTTGGCGCTTTCATGCTGCACAACAAATGGCCAAAGAACCTCTGCTTGGCGGACTCGAAGGCGCTGCGCGCCGCCGACTTCGCCTGCCGGTTCAAGGTGCCGGAGGAGCCGGTGATGTTCGACGCCTCCATCGCCGCATCCAGATTGTTATGGATGACGGTGAAAGCGCCGGCATAGGCGTTGTAGATGCGCCTCTGCTCGGGCGTCAGCTCGTGCTCGACCAACTCGTATTCGACGCCGGCGAAGGAGAGCGAGCGAGCGGTGTATAGGCCGAGCGCGCGTAGGTCACGGGCGAGAACCTCCATGGCCGCGACGCCGCCGGCCTCAATCGCTTCGACGAATTCGGCGCGCGTCGAGAATGGGAAATCCTCGCCGCCCCAGAGGCCGAGCCGCTGCGCGTAGGCGAGATTATGCACTGTGGTCGCGCCGGTGGCCGAGACGTAAACGATGCGGGCATTGGGCAACGCGTGTTGCAGGCGAAGGCCGGCGCGACCCTGTTGGGACGGGCTGACGTCACCGCGTTCTCCCTTGCCGCCGGCAGCGTTCTGCATGGCGTGCGCCTCGTCGAAAATGACCACTCCATCGAAGTCTTTTCCCAACCATTGGACGATCTGCTCGACCCTGGAAACCCTCTCCCCGCGGGTGTCGGAGCGCAGCGTGGCATAGGTGGTAAATAGGATGCCCTCACCGAGCGTGATCGGCTTGCCCTGCGGAAATTGCGACAGCGACACGAGCAGAAAAGGCTCCATGCCGAGCGCGCGCCAATCGCGTTGCGCGTCCTCCAGGAGCTTGTCGGACTTCGAGATCCAGACGGCCTTCCGCCTCCCCTGCATCCAGTTGTCGAGAATGATCGCCGCCGACTCGCGACCCTTGCCGACGCCGGTGCCGTCGCCGATCATGAAGCCCTGGCGGAACAGCACCGCGTCCTTGGCGTCCTCGGGCGCGGCCGAGACGACATCGAGCGTTTCGTCCACCGTCCAGGCGCCGGGGATGTGGTCCGAATGGGCCTCGCCGGCATAGATGACGGTTTCGAGCTGCGCGTCCGACAGCAGGCTACGGATGGTCTTCGGCAGATGCGGCCGATAGCTGGGTTTGGGCGGCGCGACGCTGGCCATGGCCGCCGACTGCACAAGCTGCGTCGGATGGGCCTGAGCGCCGGGAATGCGGATGACCTGAAGGCGGTAGTCCTCGTAGATCGCATCGCTGATGTGACTGCCCTCGGCGGCCTGCCAGTCCTGGGTCTCGTAGTCGAGCGGCTCAGCCTCGGGCTCGGCGGGCGTGATGGGGCGTGCGAGTCGGGTGTTGCGGTTGACATAGCCGCGCACGGTCCGAGGCGCGGCCGAGGTCGGCGTGGCGGCAGGCAGGCCGGGCAGCTCGACGGGGAGCCGGGCCGGAACATGTTCCGTGACCCAACCCATCAGCGTGGCGACATCCGGCGCGACGCCCGGAGCGGCCGGGAAAATCGCGGGATCGTCGGCCGGCAGCTTGTCGATGACGGTCAGCCGCGTGGCGATCGTCGTGCCGTGCTTGGCATAGACGGAACCGTCGATCGCGGCCGAGAGGACGACGCGGCCGCGCTCCTGCATGCGGGTGAAGGCGTCGGTCCACGCCGGATTGTCGGACGCGAAGTTCGCGCCGGTGATCGCCACCAGCCGGCCGCCGGGCGCCAGGCGCGCAAGCGCTGAGGCGACATGGCGGTAAACTGCGTCGGCCATGCGGGTATCGACATTCGCCAGCGCCGAGAACGGCGGGTTCATCAGCACCACGGACGGGACGAGGGCCGGATCAAGATGATCGTCGATCTGGGCTGCGTCGAGGCGGGTGACGGATAGGGCCGGAAAGAGGGAGGAGAGAAGACTAGCCCGCATGTCGGCCAGCTCGTTGAGGACGAGTCCGCCGCCGGCGATCTCGGCGAGAATGGCGAGGAGGCCGGTGCCGGCCGAGGGTTCGAGCACGCGGTCGGTCGGCGTGATGGCGGCGGCGGTCGCGGCGACCAGGCCGAGCGGGATCGGGGTCGAGAACTGCTGGAAGGTCTGCGCTTCCTCCGAGCGGCGGGTATGCGTCGGCAGGAGCCCGGCAATCTTGGTCAGCATCGGCAGGCCATGCGCGGCCGACCCGGCTTTGCGGATAAGCGTCTTTCCGTATTTGCGCAGAAACAGGACTGTGGCGGCCTCGCACGCCTCGTAGGCGGTCTTCCAGTCCCAGGCGCCGGCCGCGTCGGAAGCGCCGAAGGCCGCTTCCATCGCACCGCGAAGTGTGGCGGCGTCGATCCGCTGGCCGCGTTCGACATGGGGAAGCAGCAGGCCCGCTGCGGCGAAGACGCGGGCGGCAGTATCGGTTTCGAGGGCAAGGGGAAGCGGCGCGGTGGCGGATGCCGCCGCGGATGCGGAAATCATGGACATGGTGGGAACCTCGGAAGAGCGGAAAGGGTGAGAGCCCGTACGGCGCTCTCTCTCGACCGCACGGACTCGACCCCTCCCGGCCTTCCTCTCCCTCTCCAGACGCAACCTTGATCGGCGGGTCGATGCGCGCTATCTTACGTTTGTCTTACATCGAGAAGGATCAGGCCAATGGCCGCCCCGGAAAAGTTCACGACCACCGTCTCCACCAAGGGGCAGATCATCCTGCCTACCGGGCTGCGGCAGCGGCGCGAATGGAGCGCCGGCACAAAACTGACGGTCGAGGAAGCGGACGGCGGCGTGCTGCTGAAGCCGGCGCCGGCCTTCGCCGAGACGCGGCCTGAAGATGTCTTCGGTGTGCTACCTCATAAGGGTAGGCCGAAGACGATCGCCGAGATGGATGCGGGTGTCCTGGCCGAAGCAAAGCGCCGACATGCTGGCGATTGATACCAACCTCGTTATCCGCTACCTGACCAACGATCACCCGAAGCAGTCGCCCCGCGCGCGGGCATTGATCGACGGCGAGGCCGTGTTCGTTGCCGTCACCGTGATGCTCGAAGTGGAATGGGTGCTGCGCAGCACCTATGAATATCGGCCGGCGGATGTGGCCCGCGCAATGCGTTCGTTCGCGGGTCTCCCGACCGTCACGGTCGAGGACGGCGCGGTTGTGGCGACCGCGCTCGACCTGGCCGAGCGCGGCATGGATTTCGCTGATGCGTTGCATCTGGGAAAGGCGGCGCATTGCTCGGGAATGGCGAGCTTCGACCGCAAATTCGTGAAGGCGGCGAAGGCAGCCGGCTACAACACCGTGCGGGAAGCCTGAAGGCCGGTCAACGGGGGCCGCGCCTGTCCGTCTCGGCCCGTCTGTCGAATTGGCCGCGCCAAGCATTGCCTGAACTGGCTGACTCGGCCTGGCGGGTCGAGGCTGGCTGGTCCGAGTCCGCAGGGTGGTCGTGCGGGAGTCTCCAGATCAAGCTGGGCATAACGCTTGACGTCGATGGCTGTAAGGCCCAGTGGCCCATGGAGTGGCGAATGTGCTGGGTGCGGTCTTGGTGAATCGATCGGGCAGTATCGATGCCTCCGTCAAACCTTGGCTAATCCCCTACAGGAGGATAGGATAGCGACATGGATCAGCTATCGCATCTTCATCAAACTCACTCTGCGATCGTCAAGCGCCTGAAGCGCGCCGATGGCCATCTGCGCGGCGTAATCGAGATGATCGAGGCAGGTAGGCCATGCCTCGACGTCGCTCAGCAGCTCCATGCCGTTGAGAAAGCTATAGCACAGGCCAAGAAGACGCTAATTCAGGATCACCTCGACCATTGCCTTGAGGAAGTGGTCGGTCCGCTCACCCGCGACAGGCGGCGGTCGATTGATGAGTTCAAGGAAATCGCGAAGTATCTGTGATGTTGACGATCCTCAAGAACCGAACCTATCGCCACCTCTTTCTCGCACAGGTTATCGCACTTGTTGGAACCGGCCTTGCCACGGTCGCGCTTGGCCTGCTCGCCTTCGATCTGGCCGGAGCCGATGCAGGGGCGGTGCTTGGGACCGCGTTGGCCATCAAGATGATCGCCTATGTCGGCGTTGCGCCGATCGCATCGGCCTTCGCGGAACGCGTGCCGCGCCGCGCCATGCTGGTAGCGCTCGATCTCGTGCATGCTGCCGTGGCCGTGTTGCTGCCCTTCGTCACCGAAATCTGGCAGGTCTATGTGCTGATCTTCGCGCTGCAATCGGCTTCGGCCGCCTTCACGCCGACCTTCCAGGCGACGATCCCCGACATTCTGCCCGAAGAGAAGGAATACACGCGCGCCCTGTCGCTCTCGCGGCTGGCCTATGATCTGGAAAGCGTCGTCAGCCCGATGCTGGCGGCCGCACTTCTCGCCTTCATCTCCTTCCACAATTTGTTCGCCGGCACGGTGACCGGCTTCCTGATCTCTGCGGCGCTGGTCGTGTCGGTCGTGTTGCCGAGCCCCAAGCCGTCGCAGCCGCGTGGCATCTATGATCGCACGACGCGCGGCATCCGCATCTACATGGCGACGCCGCGCCTGCGCGGGCTGCTGGCGATTAACCTCGCCGTCGCCTCGGCCGGCGCGCTGGTGATCGTCAACACGGTGGTCTATGTGCAGGCAGCCTACGGCCTCGACCACCAGGCGACCGCATTGGCGCTCGCCTGCTTCGGCGGGGGATCGATGGTCGCGGCGCTCGTCCTGCCGAAGCTGCTTGAGTCCGTGCCCGACCGGACCGCCATGCTGGCGGGCGCGTCGCTGTTGGTGGCGGGAACGCTGACGGCAGCAGCGCTACCCGGTTACGGCTGGCTGCTGCCACTCTGGTTCGTGCTCGGCCTTGGTTATTCGACGGCGCAGACACCATCGGGCCGACTGCTCCGGCGCTCGGCCAACCCCGAGGACCGCCCAGCACTGTTTGCCGCGCAATTCGCGCTGTCCCATGCCTGCTGGCTGATCGCCTATCCGCTCGCCGGATGGGCAGGTGCCACACTGGGCTTGCCGACGACGGCCGCCATTCTCGCGGCCGTGGCCGCTGCAGCCATCGGCATCGGCTTTGCGGTCTGGCCGGCTGACGATCCCGAGGTCGTCGAACATAGCCATAACGACCTCCCGGCGAACCATCCGCATCTTGCGCTGGCCGGGCATGGGCATCGCCACGCCCATGCCTATGTGATCGACGATATGCACCTCGCATGGCCACGCGAGCGCTGACCGGAAACGTGGAAGACCTGTTCTCGCTCGCCGGGCTGTTCGCCGTCGCGTTCGTCGCCGCCACGATCCTGCCGGCTCAATCGGAAGCCGCCCTGGTCGGGCTGCTGGTCCTCGGCAAACAGTCGCCCGTCCTGCTGGTGGTGGTCGCGACCATCGGCAATGTGCTTGGTTCCGTCGTCAACTGGCTGCTCGGCGGCTGGATCGAGAACTACCGTCATCGACGCTGGTTCCCTGTCAGCGAACAGGCGCTCGACCGCGCGACGGGCTGGTATCGGCGGTGGGGCCGCTGGAGCTTGTTGCTCTCTTGGGCGCCGGTCGGCGGCGATGCGCTCACCGTGGCCGCCGGGGTGCTGCGCGAGCCGTTCTGGAGTTTCCTGCTGCTCGTAATCATCGCAAAGGCAGGCCGCTACATCTTGCTGGTGCTGGTGACGATGGAGTTCCTATGATGGAGGATATGGCCTCGATCCAGCGGCCGAACAGCGCATTGAGCCGATAAAAGGTGCTTTCGATGTTCTCAGGCGTCGGGATCACCTCCGTCGAGAATCCCGGCCAGCCAGCCGTCGGTATAGGTCCAGGCCACGGTCTCCCCTGTGGCGAGATCGAGGACATGCGCGCCCCCGCCGAAGCCATTGACGCGCGGCTGCGAGCAGGTGTTGGCATATTGGAAGCCCCATCGGCCGGTCAAGCCGAAGGTGGCGGCGCAGAGCTTGACGAAGTGGATCAGGCGCTCGGGATCGCCGGTCTCGTCGTCGCGCATCCACAACGTTGTGCCGCCATGCTCGGGCTGGATCGAGAGCAGGAAGCCTTCCGAGGGTGGGTCTTCGGACGCGCCCTCCTCGGAAAGCCGGTTGTAGAGGTTGAGGGCCTTGGCAGCATTGTCGGGCGTCCCGACATCGAGCAGGCACGAAAAATGGGTGTAGTAGTTGGCCATGTCAGGCTCCTGAAACGAGAAGTCCCGGCGCGATGGCCAGGACGTCGGGGGGAAGAGGAGATCGGGGTCAGTGCAGGGTGGGGCTGATGCCACGCTGCGCTCGGGCATGGCAGCGCAGCATCTCACGGTAGAACCTCCGTCGAACCAGCCGGCGGCATGGGTCGCGCCGCACCCAGATGGGCAGCCGCTTCACCGCCGCGCGGAGAACTGCGCGATCGGTGTCGAGCGGGGTCACGTTGAGATCGGTATAGATCGAGTGCATCATTGACCGCCTCCCGCATTGTCGCCGGCGGGCGCCTGGGCTTCGGAGTCGACGGCGCGGGCAGAGTCGTCATATGCCGGTCGATCAGGATCGCGCGCCCCGGCCAGGATTGCCTCGCCGCGAGCGACTGCCCAGATGGCGTGTTCGATCCACTGATCTGACGATGGACGGACAGCCTGGATGTCCGCGAGGAGCATCTTCAGAAGGCCAAGGAGGATCTCGAAATGCCCGGCCTTGCGCTGAAGGGATTCCTCGAATTGCGAGGGGACTGGAACCGGCGTGCCGGAATAGGCGGCATTGGCGCCATGCCAGATGCCGGAGACATAGATCTCGATGGCGCCTTCGTGGTCGACCTTTTCCTTGCCTGACCAACTGTTCTCGATGGCGAGGCGGCAGGCGTCCGCAACGGTGTCAGCCTCATAGGTGCGCTGCCGATAGGCGGCCGGGTGATAAGTGGTTTCAATGGTGTATTCGGGCATGTCAGGCTCCTGAAACGAGAAAGCCCGGCGCGAGGCCGGGCAGGATTGGGGGATTGCGGTGCTGGCGGCATCAGCGGTGGAACAAGCCGGTCAGCCTCTTGAACTCGGAATGGTGGCGGAGCATCGCGCGGTAGTAGCTCCTGCGCGCCTCCCGCAAAGCAGGATCGCAGAGGTTCGATGGAACGAGCTTGCGGCGCGCGATACGGATGAGGGCGCGATCGCTGCCCCACGGCAGGATGCCGAGGCGCACATAGGCGGCCTTCATCGCCACGTCCCACACGTCGAATCGTTTACATATGGTCTTGAGCGCGATGAGGTCGAAGCCGCCATGCTCCTCTGCTTGGTTGAAGGTGGTCTGTTGGTCATCGTTCATTGGGCGAACTCCTCGACGGACGGCGGGAAACTCTCTCTCGCCTTGTAAGCCGTCACGGCCTGACGGGCTTCCTCTCCCTCTCGTCGCCGACGACGCAGGCATTGCCCGCATGAAAATACCCGGCGCTATGGCCGGGCCGGATCAATAAGGATGCGATGGCGCGCCGCCGCCCGAGGCGGCGGCTCGACTACATGCCGGCGTCCTATACGTTGAGGCGTTCGCAGAGGGCGTCGATCTGGGTGAGGTCGAGGCCGGCATGCGCGCCGTCATTCGTGACGATGCTCCCGAGCGCCGGGTCGATGTCAGCGCGCGCAAGGGTGAGCTGAAGGAGCCGCAGGCCCGCCAGCACGGCGTCGCGCTCCTGGGCGGTGACGGCGAGCGAGACGAACGCCTCGACGGTCTCGCCGTCTTCGAGCAGGCGGACGCCGCTATACTCGTCGATTTCGTAGTCGTCGAACTCCTGCACGTAGCCGGTGGCGAGCCATTCGCCATCGTAATAGACGCTTTCGGCGCGGCCTCGCGCCTGTTCGGGCGTGTCGGCCTCAACGACGGTTTCGTAATAGGCGAAGGCGTCGTGACCTTTGCTGACGACAAATTTCGGCATGGGAAACTCCATTGGGTAAGCGCCCGGAACGCCGCCGGGCCGATAGGTGGAAATCGGAGGTGAGATCACGCGGCCTGCGGCAGCCGCAGAAGTTCGGCGACGGTCTCCCGCCAGATGGGATCGACCAGCCTGGCCTCGAGCAACGCGGCGGATTCGCGAAACTCGCGGGCCGATGCGTGCTCGCCGCGATCGGCGGCGGCAAAGGCGCGGCCGCGCAGCCGGCTCGCGTCGGTGACGACGCGGCGCGCCTCGGCATTGGAGGAAACCGGCTCTTGCCACACGATGATGCCGGCCCGGACCGCGCCGGCGAGGACCATGCCGTGTTCGCGGTCGATGATGACGGCGAAGCGGGGCTGGAAGCGCAGCGCCTCATCGGCGCTAATGCGAATATCGCAGCGCGAGACACGCTGGCTGGCGAGGCACATTGCGTCCTCCGGCGTCGGGGCTTCGCCGATGGCGACCGTACGGTCGAAGCTGTCGGCTTCGTTGCAGCCGTCGAAGCCGGCAACGCCGATGAAGGTCACGCGCAGCGGCGTTCGTGCGGCGCGATACAGGTCCGGCATGACCTGCCGCGCGAGAACGTCGCCGATCGACGTGAAGGTGGTCTGGGGGTCTCGGTTCATGGGGGAAACTCCGTGGAACGGGCGGCGGAAGCCTCTCTCCCGCCTTCAAACCCGTCACGGCCAAACCGGCCCGTCTCTCACTCTCGCCGCCGGCAACGGCGGCACGGCGTGCATGGAAAAAGCGCCCCGCCGTGAGGCAGGACGCTTTGTGTAGGTCAGTCGATTGCAGCGAAGATCGCGGACGATTCGGGATGCCCGTCCGAATAGGCGCGCAGGCGCTGGTAGCCTTCCGCAAAGTGGTCAGACTCGAAACTGAAGGAAAGATGCGACAGGGTGAACAGCGTGGCGATGATGCCGGCGGCCTCCGCGGACACCTCGCCACGAAAATCCGTGAGCCCGCTTTCGATCTGGAAGCACGGTTTCGAGGTCGGGGCGAGGAACAGAGGCCGGCCGCCGCGCTCGTAGAAATTCCAGAAGCCGCCACGATAGTCATAGGGGCTAAGGCCCTGCATGATCTTATAGACGGTGCTTTCGGCTACGATCATGTACCGAAGTCCGAACAGGGTCGGCAGGAATTTCTCGCGGCGATCCTCGGGAACGAGGGTGGCGGACCGGCGCGTGGTGAGGTCGATCGACATGGCTTTGGATCTCCAGAGAGATTGAAGGGCAAGCCCGAGCAGCGCTCTCTCGTCATCCGCCCGAGCCTGCCTCCGGCCCGTCAGCCCTCTTTCTCTCTCAGGCCCTCCAGACGCTGACGATCTCGCGGGCGAGCATGGCTCGCGCCTTCGACATCACGTCCTTTCCTGACGTTTCAGGATGGCGGAAGAAGCGCGCGTCGGGACCGTTTGCGGTCCAGTCCGCGTAGGTGCAATAAGCGCGATCGGTCAGCCGAAACGCTGTTATGTCTTCGGCCCAATGCGGTTTCGGCTCCACGACGACAGTGACGCCGCCGCGCGTTTCCTCCCATGGAAGCGATCGCTCGACGGGAGGGTAGCGGCGGTCGTCGGCAAAGATTTCGTCCACGCTCCTCATGGCGAGCCTCCGTCGTCGGAGTTCGGGATGAAGGTGTCCGGATCGCGGGGATCTGGCGGCAGATAGGCGTCGTAGGGGTTGCCGTCGGCCAGATGGCCGAACGGCGTCATGAGATAGTCGCCATTGTCCGCGCGGCCGATGGCGCAAAGGACATAGCGACGCTCGCCGGTGACGGCATCCTGGCACTCCATGAGCGCGAGATTGCCGTCGCCGGCGGCGCGCAGCAGCGTGTTGAAATTGGTGCGGGCATGATCGGGAATGGCCATGGTGGGCTCCTGAAAGAAAAGCCCGGCACAGGGCCGGGCTGGTTAGACGAGAGGAAAGAGGACAGCGCTAGGGGTCGCGGGGCGGCGTCGGCTCATTGGAAGCAGGAAGGCCGCCTTCGATTTCGCATACCTGCATCGAGAAAAACTCGTCGCGCTCAAGCATGCGCTCGAAATATTCCTCGCCGATCACATCGTCCGGCGGCGGGGGTTCGTCGAAGGCGTTGCGCCACCAGTCCTTGGCCAGGGCTGTGCGCCAGCGCGTGGCCCGTTCCGCGTCGGTGAAGACGCGAATATCCGCGCCATGCCGATGCTCGTAGATGGCGACACAGACCTGTTGCGGGGTTGGCGGGAGGCATGCGGATTCGGTCGTCATGATGATCTCCAGAACCGAGAAGGCCCGCCGCGCTGCGACGGCGGGCCGGATGGATCGGAAGGGATGTCAAGCTGCGGCGCGGCCTTCGACCGCATCCGCGCCGACCTCGTCAGCCGTGACCTCATCGAGCCGGGCACGCGCATAGCCGGCTTTCGCCAGCCAGAGTTCTGCGGCCTCGCGGTTGTTGGCAAGGTGCAACAGCTCGACGTTATCTCCGACATTTTGGAGCACGCGGACCTGACCCACCTTCGGCCGCTCGACCACGCGAAAGCGAAGATCGCTGTCGATGCCGTAGGTGCGCGTCACCATGACGAGTATGATGCCGCCCGAGCTGAAGTCGCCTTCATGCAGCGTGAAGCATGGCGGGGAGGAATAGGTCGGACGCTCGCGGCCCGGCTCCTTGCGCACGAGGCGGCCGACGCCGTTGTTGCGCTCCCAGGCGGCGAGCTTCTTGGTGAAGCGGGCGGGCGGCTTGGGAGTGCCATCCGAATAGGCGACGAGCGAGCCGAGCGGCGCACAGTCGAATATGAGGGATGCGGACATGGAAGGTATCTCCTGAAACGAAAGCGGCCCGGCGGGATGCCGGGCCGTGTGATGGAAGGGGAAGGATGGCGAGGCGGCCGGAGCCAGCCCGCCGGGGCGTGTCATTCGGCGGCGACGAGAACCGTCGGATCGTCATCGGCCTCGGCCGCGACCTCCTCCTCATCGCCGGCGAGGAAGTCCGGCAGCGCGACGTCCGGCTCGTCCTCCTCGGCCGCAGTCTCGACGGCCGGCTCCTCGACGTAGAGGCGCAGCGGTTCCGGCAGCCAGCCGGTGTTGGCCAGTCGCTCCTCCGCCACGGCCGCCATCTCCATCTTGTCCTTCTTCTGGAGGTCGAGGAGATTGGCGATGTTGTCGCCGACGCCTTCGGCGATGGCTTCGAGGATGCGCTTCTTGGTCACGCGACCGAAATAGTTCGCGACAGTGGGCCGGAACCCGGCTTCCGCCATGTCAAGATCGGTCACGCGGGCCAGGCGATCGGCTTCCGCCATGCGCGCCTGGAGCTGCTTTTCGGAGATGCCGCTGGCGCTGAAGGGATTGGGCCGCTCGTAGAGCGCGTTGATCCCGAGAGACATGCAATGGGCCAGCAGCGCCATGCGGCTTTCGTCGTCGAGGGCAACGAGCCAATCCCAGAGCTGGTCGTCGTCGGTTGGCACCTTGGCCTTCCAGTCGGCGTGCCGCTTGTCCACGGCCTTGGCGTAGGGCGTGGTCTTGAGGTCGGGTCCCTGACCGCTGCAATAGACCTCGTGAACCGAGACCTGAACGGTCGCGCCGCGCGTGGACCGCCTGAAAGCGTCACGGACCAACTTGTGCAGCAGCGCCGTCATGGCGATGTGCGGATTATCGCCGACCGCATTGCGCAGCGCGATGGTGCGATGCGCGGACAGCTCGATCACCAGCTTTTCGGGGAGAGGCTTGATGACCTCCATCTCCTCCTCGGGCTCGGCCGGCTGACCGTTGACGGTGACGACGGTGCGCAGCGCGTCAGGCGCGATGTCATCCTCGTCATCACCGTCGATACCGGCCCCCGGCTCGACGCCTTCGGTCTCCTCGCCCTCGACGGTCTCGACCGGCTCGTCCTCGGGACGCACCCAGCCGCGATCGACCACAAGCTCGCCGTCCTCGTCGACCGTGACGAAGGCGCCGCCGATGGCGATCTCGGCCGGATCGAAAACGATCGGGCGACGCTCGAAGGCTTCGAGCTGCTTTTCGATCTCGCCAAGGCGCCGATCGATTTCCTCGGGCAGCTCCTCATTGTTGGGATACTTGGCCTCGAGACGCTCCTGTTCCTTGCGCAGAGCCTCGCGCTGCCGGCGTTCCTTCTTGGACAGTTCGGCCGATGTGCCGACGATGCCGCGCAGGTCATGGTCGTAGCCATAGGGAAGTTCGAGGTCGGCCGCGATCCACTTCCAGCCCTCCGCCGCCACCTCGGCGGCGGCGGCCTTCAGCTTCTCGGCGACCATCCGGTCGAGAAGCCCCACGTCGTCCATCCAGCCCTCCTCGTCATCCTCGAAGAGGTAGCGCGGCAGGACCGGGCCGCCTGCCGCCAGATAGGCGTCGACGCCGACGAAACGCGCGCGCTTGTCCGAGAAGGGAACCGTGGTCTCGGTAAGCATGTCCCGGATCTGCCATGGCTCCTTGCGGTGCGAGTGCTGGACGGCCTCCCAGACCTGCTCCTGCCGCGCGTGACTCGGGTGCGCGGTGAACGCCTCCAGCATGCGCAGCGTCATGCCGTTTTCGGCATAGACCTCATGCAGCTTCGGGGAGACGTCGGCGAGCGCAAGACGCTGCTCGACGTATTGCGTGGTGGTGAAGTAGGCGCTGGCGACCTCCTCGGTGCCCATGCCGCCATCGACCATGCGCTTGAACGCCTTGAACTGATCAAGCGGATGCAGCGCCAGCCGGAACGTGTTCTCGGCGAGCGAGTCGTCGACGGCCGAGGTCTTGGCGTTGGCCTTCTTGACGATGCAGGGGACCAGACCGTCCGCTGGGAAACGACCCGCTTCTACCAGGCGCGAGATCGCCCGGTATCGACGGCCGCCCGCAGGGGTCTCGTAGTCGCCGGACTCGTTGCCATCTGCGTCGAGGACGGCGCGGACATTGATGCCCTGGATCAGATCCTCACGCCGGTCGATGTCGAAGGCGAGTTCGTCGAGGCCGACTTCGACGTCGACCTCCCGCACATTGTCGTTGGACAGGCGGATGCGGTTGAAAGGAATATCGCGCGCCCGCGAAAACTCGATCAGTTCGAGGGCGGGCTTCTTCTTGGCGCGTGCCATGGCGGTTTCTCCGTGACGGGCGCCGAGAGCCTCTCTCTCGACCCTAAACCCGTCACGAAAAACAGCGCCGCCCTCTTACTCGAAGAGAGCAGCGCTGCAGGGGAATGATCAGGAGCGTCGAAATCCGGCATCTCCATCCCGGTCAGTCGGCGTCGACGACATCCCGCACGCGCGGGAAATCGCGGCGGTCGAAGACGGCGATCGGCCCGCGTTCCAAACGTTGGACCGCTCCCTCGATAAATGAGTGCTGCGGATTGAACCGATCCTGAAAGACGTTGACGGCGGCATCGTCATCTTCCGCTTCGACCTTCTGGACGAAGCAGACCCACATCGCGCGGCGCTGGCGGACAAGATAGCGGTTCGTCGGGGGGACGCACTCGAACACGTCGTTGATCTCACCGTCGATCCCGGCGCTCTCGAACTGCTCGACGGCATGGTCACGATCGTCGGCCTTGCAGAGCCAGAACCCGTTTTCGGAGCCGTAGCAGACGAGGTAGGTTTTCAGGCGCTCATGCGATAGGACGGTGCTCATCCGGTTATCTCCACGACGGGCGGCCGAGACCCTCTCTCGACCTTTCGACCCGTCACGAAAACCCCATCCCCTCTCTCGCTCTCGAACGCCGCCGCCCACGCCACGTCACCACGCGGGGAGCCGCGGCCGCGCCTCGTTCACCCCGTATTTCCGGCGGAGCGCCTTGATCGCCGCGTCCTGCCGGTCGATCCGGCGGCGCAGACGTTCGAGGTCAGGCCCGACCCTCTCCAGCAGCTCGCCCAGAACGCGGTGGTATTCCGCCTCGTCGGCGCCGGTCCATCGGCTCATATCGCCTCGGTCTCGGCGCGGCGGCGCAGGGCGTCCTCGGCTAAGCCGAGATTGCGCCGGGTTTCGGCGAGGGCTTGTTCCATGCGCGCAAGGGCCGCGCGTAGCGCGTCGCGGGTCATCATGGCAATCTCCATCATGGCTGGTCGCCGGGGCGGCTGGGCCGGCGGCGCGGTTAGGGGGAAGCGTTGCGGGAACGCTTTCAGCACTCGTCGGGATCGGCATCACGATCGCGGAAGCGCGGCGGTATCTCGTCCTCCGGCCCTTTCCAGAGGATGCGATCGCCTTCCCAGATCGTGACGAAGCCGCCGCCCTTCGATGGCGGCTTGGGCGGCGCGGGCTCGAAGTTGCGGCAACTGAAATTCGCGGCCGTGGCCGAGAAGGCCGGGATGTTGGAATTGCCGAGCAGCACGCGGTCGCATGTGCCGGTCGGGCGCTTGACGCGGCGGCGCGAGAGGCCGAGCCGGAAGAACTCGTGATCGCGTTCGAGATTTTCCGGCGGCGGCGTCCAGTGGCGGCAGTCGCGGCAGCGGCCCGGCCTGTCCGGCGCGGGATCGTCGAGCGGAGGCCCGCCATTGTGGCCGGGCGGAGGGGAACGGTCAGCCATAACGCAGCCTTCCCCGGCGCGGCGAGCACGGTGCGGAAGGTGTCCGGCAGGAACACGTTCGCGGGCAATCCGGCGAACATCGGCGCGATCTGCTCCGGGCGATAGCCGGCCAGGCCGTAGCCGATCGGCGTGACCTCGAAACGCAGGTCCGGCCGGCGTCGGGCGTAGCCGAGGAAGTCGGCGACATGGCCGTGGATCACCTCAAGCGGCAGGACGCGCAGATGACGATCCTTCGTCGGGATCGCATAGGCGTTGCCCTGGGGGCCGACGCCGCGGCCGTGGATCGCGCCACGGTGCTGGCGCGCCCACAGCGCCGCGCCCTTGCCGTGGCGGCCCGCGAGGTTGGACCCGAAGACGAAGACGGGTGGGGTGGAAGTCGGGACAGGCATGGGAAGCTCCTGGCTGTTGCCGCTCGCCGTGAGCGGTAGGGCTCCGAGGGACCGCCGGAATCCCGGACAGTCACCAGAGCGGGCGCCCGCGGGCGGCTGCGATGGGGAACGGCAAGGCCGTTGACTTTGCGGGGGCTGCGGCGGCACGCCGGGAGAACAACGCGCATGGCGCGCGACAGCGGCCGGCAGGCCGATCGGGAGCGTCATGCCGCCCTCCCGCTCGTCGTCCGTCCGGGCCGTGCCGCCCGCCGAACGACGACGGGCCGCGTGTCGGCCGCCTGGGCGATGCGCTCGATCGTGGCGAGATCCGCGTCCGAGCAGCCGCCCGTCACCTCGATCTCGAAGTAGTGGCCGCCGCTGCCGACCTTGGAGTCGCGCAGGCGATGGTTCGACGAGGTGTAGAAGCTCTCGTGCCGCTCGACGAGACGGACGCGCGAGCGCAGGAAGAGGATGCCGGAGCCAAGATTGCCGCAGAACAGCAGCTCGTCGGCCTCCGTCGTCTTCGGGCCGCCGCCGACCTTGCGCTGGCCGATCTGGCGGAAAGCTGCGTCGAAGCTTGACGGGTCCGGCGTCGTCCGCGCCTTCAGCGCCGCATGGAACTTCCAGGGCGGCCGGTGCGGATCGACGCGGCCGACGTCGATCTGATGGAGCAGGTCCGCGAAACAGGCGGGATCGGCCGGATATGGGCAATCGCGCCAGATCTCGCGTACCGTGCGCCGCAGCGCGTCGGGCAGCGCGAAGAGGCGGGCGCGGGCCTTGCGCCAGGTCTCCGCCCACATGCGGCGGCGCTCCCGCTCGGCCTCGTCCCACCAGACGGCGCGGCGGGCCATTTCCTCGTCGACGCCGCGCTGGCCGGCGGCGATCTGATCGGCGAAGAGGGGCAGCGCCTCGCGTTCGAGGCGCTGCTTGCGGAGGAACGCCGCGCGCTTGCGCGACGTGTCATTGTAGGGTTCCGGCCTGTGCCAGCGGCGGAAGCGCATCACGAGCCCTCCCGCGCCGCGCGGCGGGCGCGATAGAGAATGCGTTCCGCCGCCCGGATGCTGCCGACCTCGATGGCGGCCTCGGCCCAGACCGAAAGCGGATAGTCGCCGGTAAAGAGGATGTCGCGCTCGATCCCCATGCTCCACGGCAGGTCCAGCGAGGTCATCTCCGAGAGCGAGAACGATCCGATCTCGGGCTCCCCGAAGTCGGCGAGGCCGTAGAGAAGGTCGCCGTCTTCATCCAGCTCGGTCGCCAGCCAGACGCCTTCGCCGAGCGGGTTGAAGAGTTTGACCACCGGCACATGGTCGGCGCCGTGGTCGCGGCCATTGGCCAGGAGCTGCGCCCGCTGTTCGTCGGTCAGAAGAATCATGCCGCCCTCCTGTCGATCTCGGCCGCGCCGATGTCGGCGTCGTCGCCGTCCTCGACATCGCCGGGGTCCGGCAGGAAGCCGAGCAGCCAGTCGGCGGCCTTGCTCGCCTGCGAGGCGGCGCGCACGATGGCGCGGTTGTCCTCGCGCAGCACGTCCAGCCAGGAGCCGATATAATCGGCATGGCGAACCGTCGGCACGATGCCGAGCGTCGCGCAGCAGAACGCGGCGGTGATCTCCGCGACTTATCTGAACAGTCAAGCTGTCTCAGCGGACTTTCATCAGCCGAAACCAGCCGATCTGGCGGCGTTGCGCGGTTTTAGAACGGGTGAGACACTCGGGAGTATCTGGAGGGCTGCTCTTCGCATTGCGGTTCGTGGTTTTTACGACTGCTCAGCGAACCGAATGCGACTGGTGAAGGGATTTCTTTCGTGCAGACTGCTCCGCGGCCGTACCGGTCGACCACCTCACTTACGCTCAAAGCATCTCGCCGATATCTGACGCGCCGCTGGGATATGCGAACATGGTGGTCTTCAACTGCTCTGCCGTCAGCCCTTGCCTGATCGCCAGTGCAAAGATGTTGATCACTTCGTCAGCGTGCGGACCGACAAGATGGGCGCCGAGGATGCGGTCAGTGTCCGCGTCGACCAACGTTTTGAAGCCATACACCGTCTCGGCCTGCTGGCGTGCGGTGAACCAGCCGTCCACGCGCTCGGTCTTTACGCGAACGTTCAGGCCTTTCTCACGCGCCTTGGCTTCGCTCATGCCGACGGCTGCGATCGGCGGGATGGTGAAGGCGACACTCGGAACGCCTGTGTATTCAGGCCTGACCGTGTTGCCGTTGAGCAGGTTCGCCGAGACTACCTTCGCGTCATGGCTTGATACCGGAGTGAGCGGCGGTCCTAGGCCGGCGGCATCACCTGCTGCGTAGACCGCGGGGTTGGAGACGCTTTGCAAAAATCCGTTCAACGCCAGCCGCCCGTTATGGTGCTTTACGCTCCCGGCATCGAGATCGAGCGTCGCGAGCGCCGGCGCCCGACCCGCGGCATGGACGACCAGATCTGCGTCCATATCGAGTTCGCCGTCAGGACAGTCCGCCCGGACGCGATAGCCGTCTGATACCTTCTCAATGGCGGTCACCCCTGCCTGTGTGCGGACATTGATGCCGCGCTCGCTGAACTTGTCCATCAGCCAGCCGACGAGATCGGGGTCGAATTGCTTGAGCATTCGCTTCCCGTGCTGAAGAATTGTGACCTGTGCTCCGGCGCGCGCCGCGATGTGCGAAAACTCGGCCGCGATATAACCGCCGCCGACAAGGACGATGCGTTCAGGCAGGCTCTCCAGTTCCAGGAAGCCTTCATTGGTGATCAGGTGCTGCTCGCCCGGAATGCCGAGCGGCACGGCCTCGGCGCCGGCGGCGATCACGATACGGTCCGCCTCGATCCTCTCTCCTCCGAACTCGAGCGCATTCGGGCCGATAAAGCGAACGTGACCGTGGAAGGCGTGAATCCCTTTGTCGGCAAAGGCTTTCTCACGCTTCTGCGGTACCGGATCGGTGAAGCTGCGCTTGAAGGCCATCAGTCCCGTCCAATCGAGCGTCGCGTCCCCTTCGATTCCACGTCCGCTCATGCGCCAGGCGTGATCAGCCGCCTCGGCGCCGCCGACCATCATCTTCTTCGGATCGCAACCGCGCAAGGCGCAGGTGCCCCCGAAGGGCCGGAAGTCCGCGACGGCGACGCTCCAGCCAGCCGCACGAACCCTGTGTGCTGTTACGATCGCAGCCGTTCCCGTGCCGATGATCGCAAGGTCATATCTCTTCGCCACTAGATCTCCTCCAACATTGTCACGTTCGACATCCGAGCCTTCACGGCTCAGCCGGCGCAGCATGAGAGCTTCGCCACGTCCTTGTCGAAGGCAAGAGCCGCGAGCTTCAGGCCCTCAACGGTGGTGAGATACGGAAAGAGCGTATCCGCGAGGTCGTCGACGGTGAGGCCGTGCCGGATTGCCAGGGCCGCCGTCTGGATGCTGTCGGCTCCCTCCGGTGCGAGGATATGCGCCCCGAGCAGCCGGCCGCTGCCAGCGTCGGCGACGAGCTTGATGAGCCCGCGTGTGTCTCGGGCGGCAATCGCGCGCGGCACCTGGTCGAGACCGATCGTGGAGACACGGACGGCGTGGCCGGCGGTCCGCGCAGCCGCCTCTGTCAGCCCGACGCTCGCCACCTGCGGATCGGTGAAGACGATGGCCGGCATGGCACTGTTGTCGTAGCGCAGGCTGTCGCCGTTGAGGGCGTTCTTCGCCGCGAGCTTGGCACCGTAGGCGGCCATGTAGACGAACTGATCGTGACCGGTGACGTCGCCGGCAGCGTACACGCCCGATCTTGTCGTGCGCATGCGGTCATCGACGAAGATGCCGCCCTTCGGCGAGAGAGCGATCCCATGCTCGGCGAGCCCGAGACCTTCGATATTGGGCGCGCGGCCCGTCGCCACGAGCACCTGATCGGCGTCGATCGTGACGTCCTTGCCGTCGCGATGGACAGTGAGTGCAACACCGTCCGCGGTCTTGCGGATCGTCCGGTACGTGATGCCGGAAATCACCGCGATGCTCTCGTCCATGAAATACCCCGTCAGCGCCGTGCCGATCTCGGGTTCGGCCTCCGGAAGGAGACGCGAGCGGCACACCAGCGTCACCTCGACGCCGGCGCGGGCGAACATCTGGGCGAGTTCGGCCCCGATATAGCCGCCGCCGATCACGAGCAGAGATCGGGGCAGCGCCTCGAGATCAAGCGCCGTCGTGCTCGTCAGGTATGGCACGGTCTCGATGCCGGGGATGACAGGGACGGCCGGTCGCGCGCCGGTCGCGATGATGATCTTGCCGGCTGAGACAAACGTGCCGTCCACCTGGACGCCGCCGTCCACGATGCGCGCCGGCCCTTCGCGATAGGCGATGCCGTTGTAAGCCGGGAGCAGGTCGGCGTACTTGGCCTGACGTAGCTCCGAAACCAGCGCGTCCTTCTGACGGACGGTTCCGCCCCAGTCGGTCAGTTCGGCCTCGGCCGTGATGCCGGCGAAACGTGCCGCGGCTCGGGCATTGTGGAGCGTCTCGGCGGCGCGGATCAGCGTCTTCGACGGCACGCAACCGATATTGACGCAGGTGCCGCCGATGGTGCCGCTGCCGATGAGGGCCACCTGGGCGCCCTGATCGGCTGCCGTGATCGCGGCCGAGAAGCCGGCCGAGCCGGCGCCGATGATGGCAAGGTCGTAGGAACCATTGTTGCGGCCATTCGTGCCAAGGCGCCGATGCGTCACGGGCCTGTCCGGCGATGCCGTATCGCCCGACGATTGAGGCTCACCTTGTGTCTCGGCCGCGTTGTTGCCGTGGCCGGCGATTGTGCCGATTCCGGCAAGGCTGGGCCCGAAGATCGCCCGACCTGCTTCGAGAGCTTCCTCGATCGACAGCCGGAATCCCGGCTCGTCTGCAGGACGCTGCCGGCGCCACGCGGCGAGGTGATCGTCGGAACAGAAGAAGGATGTTGCAGTGCACAGCGAGTTCGCAGCGCATCCGCCTTCGTAATGGACGCTGAGCCATACGACGGCCGTCGTCGGCTCAACGTCGGCCAGAGCCCGGCCCCGTTCCTGCGTGGTGATCCGGACCGGCGCGCCGCAGTGGCGGCAGCGCGAGACGATCGAGATGTCTTGGTCGGTCATAGCGCCGATGCCGAGCGCGTCGACCGCGCACATCGCAGTAAGAGTGCGTCCGTCCAGTGTGACCCGGTGGCCGGTGTCGCGGTCGGTGAAGGGATACGCGCCGACAATCATGTCGCCATCGAGTACGACGAGGTCGCGACGGCGGAGCTCTTCGAGCAGCGCACGGACGGCTTCCTCGCTCAGCCCCGCACGCTTGGCAAGCGCGCTTGGGGTCGGGGCTCGCCCGTGTTCGGCGTAGAGCTGTAGCAACGCAACGCGCACGCGATCCGTGGCCGCCTCGTAGCCGCTCCAGCGGTTGAGCACATGGTCGGAGCCGACCATGGCCAGCAGGGCCTCCTTCACCACGGGTGACGAAACCACCGACCAGTCCGGAAACGTCACACCCGGCCGCACGGCCAAGCTCGGCACCGTTGCGGATGTAGAAACCGTCGCCTTGTCGCGGGACGCGGAGGATGTGCAGCAATCGTTCATGGCTTCAGGCCTTCATTCAGAATCTTCGTGTTGGAACAGACGACCTTTGCACGGCGATGATGGATGCCGCAGGCGACAAGCCCGAGGCCCGCGGCGATCAGGGAAAGCACGACCAGACCCGAACCCGTCAACCACGCGCCGAGGCCGGCCAGCGGCGGGGGCACGGCAAGGAGTGGCGCCGCGCAGCAGATCGCAACGACAATGGCGCCTGCGGCGCCGGTGCGGATCAGGGCGCGGTCATGCATGTCAACTGCCTTGCTCCTGCGTCGGGCGGGCCGGATAGCCGGCATTCATGCTGGCGGCCGCGATGGCATCCGGGGTCGTCTGCGCGTCGTCGAAGGTCACGGTCGCGGTCTTGGCTTCGAACGAGACGGCCACCGTCGAGACCCCGGGGACCGCCGCCATCGAGGTCTTCACGATGTAGGGGCAGGAGGCGCAGGTCATGTTGTCGATGGCGAAGGTGACTGTGCGTTCGGTAGCGAACACGGCAGGCGCGGTCATCACCGACATGATCAAAGCAAGAGCACTCAAACTCTTCTTCATGGGACGGGTCTCCTCTTGGTGTCAGGCGGAAAGCAGCAGCGGGGCGACGTAGTCGAATGCGAAGGCGGCCGCGACGAGCACCGTCGCAAACCAGAGCGCGATCTGGACAATGCGGCTGGGGATCGGGCGCGCGCAGGCAGCATCCTCGGCGCAGGCCCGCCTCGGCTTCCAGTAGACGAGATAGAAGCCGTAGCCGAGAACGCCCGTCGTCCCGGCGACGAAGAGCGGCTTGTAGGGCGCGAGCGCCGTCAGATTGCCGATCCAGGCGCCACCAATGCCTAGGCTAAACAGGATGAGCGGGACGATGCAGCACGAGGAGGCGGCAAGCGCGCCGAGAATGCCGCCGACGGCGACCAGGCGCTGCCGTCCGACTTCGGCTCGGTCCGACGCGAGCACGTCGGTCGTGGCGGACGTCATGCCCGCCGTGCTGGGTCGCGATATATCCATGTCCGATCTCGCTTTCCTTGCCGAAATCCTCATTGCGCAGTACCATGCGGTCTGTAGCAACTACAGGGTCAAGAGGGATTTTTGCGATGCGCGATCACGCTGGCGTGAAGGGCCTGCAGCGGGCTGAGCTCGCCCGGCGGACGGGCAGCAATCTGGAGACTGTGCGCTACTACGAGAAGGTCGGGCTCCTGCCCGAGCCACCGCGCACGGCGGCCGGCTACCGCAGCTACGACACGACGCACGAGCGGCGCCTTCGCTTTGTGCTGCGGGCACGCGAGCTCGGCTTCTCACTCGACGAAATCCGCGAGCTGTTGCGCCTGGTCGACGAACGCGACCAGCCCTGCGCCGAGGCAAGCGCGGTCGCCGCCGCGCATCTCGACGATGTGCGGGCGAAGATCGCTGACCTGAAGCGCATGGAGCGGGTGCTCAAGGACGTCGTCGCGCAATGCGCCGACGGCACGCGGCCGGAATGTCCGCTGATTGAGGCGCTGTTCCGGGAGCGAACTGTCAACTGATCGGGTCGAGGAGCGCCTATGCGGCGCCCCTGACGTCGTTCCGGCAAGCGTTGCCCTGCTGGGCGTGCAGCCAGTCGGCGATCTGCTGCGCCTTGGCTGCGGCGGTGAAGATCGCGCGCTTGTCGGAGCGAAGCACCTCGAGCCAGGAGGCGATATAGCTGGCGTGGTCGGGCCGCGGCTCGACGCTGAGATGGAGGTCGGCGCAGATCATGGCGCTCAGGAGCTCGACCGTGCATTCCTCCATAGCATAGGCGGCCGAGCCGAACCGTCCGGAGAGATCACGGTCGAGGCGATGCCTGGCGCCGGAGGCGTGCCCGCATTCGTGGAGCAGCACGGCGTAATAGGCTGCGGCATCGCGGAAGCAGGCGAAGTCGGGCATCTGCACGTGGTCGGTGGATGGGCGGTAACAGGCCTGCGATCCGCCGTGGCGGATGTCGATGCCGAGCGCTGCGCAGAACCGTTCGGCCCGCTCGATGCGCTCGGCCTCGGGTAGCACCGGTATCTCGGGCGGCGTGTAGCCGTCGACCTGCGCGCAGTTGAAGACCGTGTAGCCGCGGGCGAACATGCGCCGGGCGGGCTCGTCGCGATCCTCGTCGCCGTCCTGTACGTCTGCCTTGCCGTGGCGATCGACGGTCTTCCAGAACACGACGAGGTGCCCGCGCTCGCCCTTGCGGACCTGGGCGCCGAGCGCCTGCCACTGGCGATAGGTGCCCCAGATGCCGGCGGGAAAGCCGGCGGCGTGCGCGGCGGCCCAGAGTGCGATGACGTTGACGCCACGATAGGCCTTGCGCGAGGCGACGTTGACGGGCGTAGTGATGGCCGATCCGTCGTGGTGCCAGGGCATCCGGTACTGGTCGGCGCCGGCCTCGATGGCGGCGATGATCTGGCTGGTGACACGCTCGTAGATGTCGTTCCGGGGCTGGGGTGTGCGATCGGTGGTCATGGCTGCCTCCTGTGTTCGCCCTCTCCGTCGAGGGCGAGGCGGCAGGGGCAGACGCGGGAAGCCGGGCCGTCACACCCTGTTCTCGGTGCTGGTGCGGAACAGGGTTGATGGGCCGGCAGCGTCTGCCACAACCCGAGCCCTGCCTCGACGGGCGAGCACGGGAGGCAGCCATGACCGGCGAGCGGCGCCTGGACCGGTCAGGATGAAGCGCGGCTGTCAGCCGGTGCCGTCCAGAGGCGGACGCCGCAACGGGACGACCCTGGCGTCCACGGATCGAGACAGCTCCGCTCGCAGACCTTCGATGACGGCATCTCGCTCGGCGAGCTGCAACGTCAGCATCTGGATGTGCTGCGCGAGCGTCCGGGTGAGCGCCCGCAGCTCCGCCATCTCGGCACCACGCACGGCGCGTAGTTCCGCTTCCAGAGCATGGATGCGTTCCTTGAGGGCCCTGGGCGACGATCGCCGCAGGCGGGCTTCGGCCGCGCGGAGCTCGGCGAGAAGATCGCCGGCCCGGTTCGCCGTCGCTCGGCTGACGCCGGCCTCGCGCGCCAGGTTGGCGACGGTCAGCGCCCCGTCGGTGCGTTCAGGGCGGCCGTCGAGCAACCGCTTCATGGCAGCCCTTAGCGCCGCTTGGCTCTTCGGCCCGAGCGCGGTCATGCGTCACCGTCCATGAGAGGCGCGATCAGCCGGCACTTGCGCTCGTTGTCCCGCAGGATCGCCGTGCGCTGCAGCGGCGATAGACGCCGGTCGGCCAGAAGCGCTTCGCCCTCGACGATCGAGGCCTGCCACGGTTCGCGGTGCCGGGCGGTCAGGCAGGCGTTCGGGCACCGGTCGGGGCTGCAGCGCGATAGGGCCGGCGCCGTCCGCTCGGCATCTGGCGCGCCGGTGAGGCAGAGCGCGGTCGCTGCATCGAACAGGCAGTCGTTGAGGAAACCGACATGCAGGGTCCGCCCGAGATGGGCAACCATGGTGCGCAGCCGCTTGCGGTCCAAGATCCGGCCGGGAAGATCGCCAAGTTCCTCCTGCACGCGGCCGAACTCGCGTCGCAGTCGCGCAGCACCCGGTCCCGCCGGGCCTTCACGGCGAAGATAGGCCTCGTAATGGGCGACAATGTCGTCGAGCTGGCCGAGTGCACGTTCGCGCTCGATCGCCAAGCGGAAGTCGGCCTGCGCCGATCCGGCATAGCCTTCGAACATGGCGACCGAGGCGTGCTTGTACTGGATCTTGCCGGCGACCGTGCCGAACGGCCGGTTGGCGATGTACCAGGCGATCGTGCGTCGGAGCTGCCGGGTCGTAAACTTCCAAGGCTCGTCGCCGATGCGCGGAATCGCCGGCGCGGCCTCCGAGCGCGTGTCGAGGCCCTCGCGGAAAAGGTTGAGTGTCGGCGTTGCACCCATCCCGAGATGATCGTTGCTCCAGGGCCAGTCCTTCAGCGCCACCCACAAGGATGACAGTTCCTTCTCTCGGCGATTGCGTGCCGAGAGAACCTCCATCACCGCGACGGCGCGAGCGACGGGCTCGATCGTGATCCAGTCGGCCGTGACGCCGCGCGCGCCATGGCGCTTGTACACCGTGCTGCGCAGCCGGTACCGCTCGACCAGGCCGTCGGCGCTGCGCACCGGCGACACGCAACCCGGCTGCATCGCCTGCACCTCGCTGTCGCGCATGCCGGTGAGGTAGGCGCAGACGAGATAGCAGGCGCCCTGCAACATCCGTTCTTCGCGGGCGAGGCTGAGGCCGTCGAAGCGCTCGCGCCATGGCAGTCCGGTGTCCGGATCGATCGAGATCGGCGTATCGAGCCCGCCGATCTCGGTTCCGAGCTCGGCGGCTGCCTTCTCGATCAGTCGTGCAGTCGGCTCGGACTGGCTGATGCGGCCGCTCTGCGGAGCGCCGGCGTGAAGGCGCATCAGATGGAGATTGTAGGGCGGGGTCTCTTCGCCGGTGAGCGGGTCGATGCGGCGGGCCACATTGGGCGCGTGCTCCCAGATCGGCACGCCTCGGCCCATGGCCCGGCGCACGTCGAGCCACTTGGCCACGCGGGCGCGATAGTTCTTGGCCACGGCCCGTCCGGCCCGCGCGTCCCGCGCCATCAATCGGGCGCAGCGGGCTTCGAGAGCGTCAAGCTCGGCCCGCGCCGCGAGGATATCGGGCGCATAGACCTCGACATACTTGAGCGCCCAGCGCAGCATGGCGCCGATGACCGGCTCGGGAATGCGCGGCGTGGCGTTCTCGGCGGGCGCTGGCGGCCGGCCGGCAACGCGGTGCGCCGCACGTCCACGCCACGGCAGGAAACCGATGCCGCCGCCGGTTAGCCATGGCGCCAGGTGATGCAGGTCGATCGGCACCTCGACATACTTCACCGTCTCGTGAGGCGTTCGCCGTCCGCCGTCACGGGCATACGCCAGATAGGCGTCGAGCAGCGCCTGATCGATCCGGCTGAGATCGACGGCGCCAGTCCTTGCGCGGAGGAACGCGGCGAAATGCTGGATGTAGCGCAGCAGGCGGATCGCCGAGGTCGCGCCGCAGGGCGCCCGATATCCCGGCACATGGATGCGCAGGCGGGCGATCACGTACTCCTTCGCCAGCCGCCGCGTGACGGGATCGGCGATGCGGGCGAGGTTCAGCCGGTAATTGCTGTAGCGGGCGTTCACCCGGAAAATGGCGGCGCCCAGGTCCCAAAGATCGTCACCGAAGCGCGGAAGTCGCGTGCGGTCGGCATCGTCCCTGACCGCCACGCCGGCAAGCACGGGCTCGTCGTTGCCATAAATGGCCGAAGGCAGCGACGCGTGCTGCGGCAGCTTGATCGGTGCCGGCATCATGGCGCTCTCGCTTCGGGCGGCAGGTAGAGGAGCGCGGGGTCCGATGACCCAATCCGACGGGCTTCCTCGATCTCGGCGTCGGCGAACCGGGGCAGAATCTGTTCGGCGATGCGTCCGTGAACCCGGCCGAACTTGGCGATCCAGTCGGCTTCGCTCAGCACCTGCCGCTGCGCCCGGATGAAGTTGAGGAAGGCCAGGAGCGCGGGCACCTTGCGGGCGGTGACCACGGCATTGCTGCATTCGAGACACCCCCAGAAGGGGGACGGACAGGCCTCTCCCTCCGAGCCGAACGGGCTGTTGTAGAAGCCGCCGCAACTGGCGAGCCAGACGTCCTGCTCGCCGCCGAACAGCGCCTTGACCGCGGCGGCGCCGACAACGGGAAGGCCGGTCGCCTTGTCGGGATCGGTCTGGACGGCCGCTTCCTCCTCCGACGACAGGACACAGGGGGGGAACGCGGCGTCGAGCGCATCGGTCATGGCGTCGGCAATTGTCGCCTCGTGCAGATGACGAAGCGCGGGAATGTCGGCGTAGTGGTCGGCCGCGACCGCGACAGTGTGGCCGACGGCGAAGCGGTCGAGCTGGCCGCCCGTGCGCCGGTACCATGCCGCCTTATGCGTCTTGCGCAGGCGCGTCAGATTGAGGCGAAGGCGTTGGCCCCGCTCATCAAGGATGCCGTGCCGGCGCGTCCATGAAGCCGCGAGCTCCTTCATGCTGAGCACCCGAGGGGTCAGGCGGCCCCAGGCACAGTGCGCCCAGAGCGTGTCGGCGCCGAGCCGGCTTCTCGCCGGACCGGTCCACTGCAGCGCCTTGCGGATCAAGCCGCCCGGCGTCGAGGAACCGCCGTCGCGCACACGCAGCCGCTTCCACTCGGCGCCGCGCGCCCGACGCTTGCAATACTCGATCTCGACATAGCCGCCCGCCGGGTTCTTCAGGCAGTCCGCTCGCAAGCCCTTGATCGCTTCGATCTCCATGCCGGTGTCGAGCGAGATAAGCACGATGAGCGGCACGAGATCGGCGGCGATGAGATGCCGGCGGCCATGCAGATCGTGGATCAGGCGATCGTTCGGCAGGCCACTCTCGCGGCGGAGCGTGTAGAGTCGCTTGAAGAGAGGGTGCCTGTGCCCGATGACGCCTTCCGCGTCGATCACTTCCATTACCTGTTTGTGGGTTGCTGCCAGCGCCTTGCTCCGATCGGAATCCTCGACCGCCGGAATACGATCGGCCTCGCCCAAGCGGCGGATGATGGCGGCGAGATCGGTGCGCGCCGCCTTCCGCAATGCCGCGGCGACATCATCGCCATAGGCATCGCGCGGCCTGGCGCGCACGCCGGGCCGATCGCTCGTGTACATCAGCCGGCGTGAGGCATCGGGCGGCAGGTGGCTGGGCTCCGCGGCCTCGGCAAGCCGCAGCAGGTTGAGCACCTTGCTCATGCGGTGCAGGCGGTGATTGGGATGCAGGCCGCTCCCCTCCATCCAGGAATCGAAGCCGTCGATGCAGACGGCACTGACGTCGGAGAGACGGGCGACGTGCGATCCGGCGGAATCGAGATAGCGCCAAAATGTCTTGAGCGCATTGGCATAGGCGTAGGCCGTCGAGATCGAGCCGGCCGGACCACCGACCTGGCAGGCGCGCCAGAGCGCGCCGGCAAAGGTCCGCGCCAATGCCTTGCGGCCGGCGAGCATCGTCAGGTCGATCGTCTTGCTGCGATCCGCCAGCGTGACGGTAAAGCGCAGCGATGCGATCGCAGCGGCGGCCTCGCCCTCGGGATCGGGCAGCGCCTCGGGAAAGAGGGCGCGGCGACCCGGCCGCCGCACCGATGGAGCCGCCGCGGCGGTCATGCCGCGCCGCCAGCCGTGTCTTCGGCCCAGCGATCCGCGGCGGCCTCGACCAGCTCCTGCGCCTCGGCGAGGCTGTCGAGATAGATGTAGGTGCTGGTGATACTCGCATGCCCCAGCAGGTGCTGGAGCTTCTGCAGAGGATCGCCGAGAATCCGCCGATAGGCTGCGCCGTGCTGGTCCTGCGGATCGAACACGGATCCGATCTGCTCGCGGATCAGCATGGAGAGCATGTTGACGGCGAAGGTGTGCCGCAGCGTGTGTGGCGTCACCTCGACCTCGATGCCGAAACGGCGGCAGCGGGTGCAGGCCCGCCGAAAGGCAGCTTCCCAAGTCGCCGAGGGCACGGGCTTGCCGCCTTCAGTCAGCCAGAGCAAGGCATGCTGCGCCTGGCCGGGCGTGCCGACCAGCACGCGGCGGCGTTCGCCCAGCGTCAGACGGTCGAGCCGGACACGCTTGCCCGCCGCGTCTGTTGCCTTCCCGTCCTCCAGCATCAGCCAGAGCGGATCGGACACCGAAGGCTCTGAGCGCGCGGCAGAGACCGTGCGCTCGAGATCGACATAGTCGCCGATCAATCTCAGTACCCGGCGGGGAACGCGGATGCGCCGTGGTCGTCCGCCCTTGGCGATCGGACCGGGGAGATCGAACGGCACCGAGCGCGATTCGGGATCGGTCAGGCGCGGCAGCTCACTCAGCAGCAGACTGCCGGCCTCTGTCAGCCGCAGGCCGGTCGTGACGAGAAGCTCGGCAAACAACGCATTGCGCTCGCCGTTGCGGCCGCGCCACGTCGCGTCCTCCGAGCCGTCGGGAAGCCGGCCGCGCAATCCCACCTCGCGGAACAGCAGGTAGCGGCCAAGATCGATGTAACGGGTATCGTGGCGCCGCGCGGCGCGCTCGCGGGCACGGTTCGTCGTCACAGCGAGCACTGCGCGGCTACCGCCGGCCCTGCGAAGGGTGGCGCCGTAGCTGAAGGGCGAGATCGCAATGATTCCTTCCTCGACAGCCCAGCGATAGAGCTTGTCGAGCGCGGCAACGCTCCGGTTCCAGCTCGCAGCCGAGATGCGGTAGGGAGCTGCCGACAGCCGACGCGCCCGGTGAAAGGCCAGGACATCGTCGCGGCCGGCCTGCCAGACCGTCTTGCCGCCGCGCCGTTCGACAAGAAAGCGCGCCCAGACGAGAATGTCGCGGGCGTAGGAGCGCCACGTGTTCGGCGATCGCGCTCCCATAGCAGGACAGGCACGAAAGAACCGGTTGAGAGCGAGATCGTAGCTGCCGTCATCCATCAGGATGAACGGCATGCCGTGAATCAGCCCGGTGCGCTCGACCGCGTCGAGCGCACCGGGCGCGAGGCTCACTGCAAGGTCATCAAGGAAAAGCGGACGCGAAATAGTGTCAAGATCGGTAAAATACAAATGCACGCACGATACCCAAGCGGAGCGCCTTCGGCGCAACTTCATTGTTTAGAATGCGAGGGGTTCCCCTCGCGCTCTCCCGCTCGCCGCGTGGCAGGGGTGCAGGACTTAGCCTGCACCCCATGAACAGCTTGTCGTGCCGCCGCCGCGTCAAGCGTTGTCCTCGCTACGCTGCGGGAACGCTTGACCCGGACGTCTGAAGAGCTTCACCGGAGCCGTGGTGAGGCGCCTCCAATGCATGATTCTGAGACAGGATCACAGAGTCAGGATAAGGCCACCAGTTCCTCGAAGGCGTATTTCTTGGTGCCGAAGGAGCCGGAGAAATCGCGGGCGAGGCGCGAGGGATGGCCCGTCGCGTGGCCCATCTCGTGCAGGGCCGTGCGATGCCAGTTGATCGGCTCGTGATAGGCTTGCGGCGGCGGGACCATCACGAAGTCCTGCGAGGGGACATAGAAGGCGCGGTTGCCGCCGATGCGGAAGTCGATGCCGGTCGCCCGGATCAGCGCCTCGACGGTCGGCTCGATCAGGCCGGGAGGGGGTGGCGGCGCGACGGCGGCGATCTCCTCGGGCAGACCCTCGCACTGGGCCGCGTTGAACACCGTGAACCTTTTCAGGAAGGGGATGGCGTGGGCTTCCTCGCCGGTTTCGCGGGCGCGCCGCTTTTCGTCCTCGGGGGTGAAGCGGTCGGCATAGACGACGGTGATGCCGCGTTCGCCCTTCATCACGTTGCCGCCGAGCGACAGCGCCTGGCGAAAGGTGAGCCAGCTTTGTCCTGGGAAGCCGCGCTCGATCACGGCGCCCCAGAGGATCAGGACATTGATGCCGGAATAGCGCCGGCCGGTGGCGGCGTTCTGCGGCATGGCGAGCGGTGCGCCGGCGGCGGGCGTTCCCCAGGGCTGGACCCAGGGAAAGCGGCCCGCCTCGAGATCGGCGATGATCTTGCCGGTGATGTCGTCGTAAAGGTTGGTCCGGTCCTTGGCCGGACGTGGGGCGCGGTCGTGTCTGGACATCGCGGTTCTCCGCGACGGGCGCCGGAGACCTCTTCTCCAGCCCTCAACCCGTCACGGCCAATCGGCCCGCACTCTCACTCTCAGGGGGCGTTGCGGGGCAGGCTGTGCAGAAACTCGGCGACAATTCAGTGCGGGCGCGATGACGCGAGCTGAATCGAGCGGGGCTCTTAGCCCCGCGACATCAGCGCCCCGGTCCCGAAGGCGTTCGAAGCGCGGATGATGTTGAATGCCAGGACCGAGAGGGCAGCTTCGGCTTTCACCCGCCGCAAACCGCGGGTCAGGAAGCGGCCTCCGCCAGACATTCGCTTGATGGTGCCGAAGGGATGCTCCACCGTGCAGCGCCGGATCGTCATGAGATCAGGGTTCTCGTGAAGCCGACGCTCCATCCGATCGAGCGCGCCCTGATCCACGAGCCTGTGAATGGTGCGCTGATTTCCTGGCGTACACTGCGGCTTGATGTGGCAAGTCTGGCACGCGGGCGTTCTGTAACGGATCGCCCGATTTCGGGTATGCTTGCCCTTGGGATACATGGTTTCACCAGCAGGGCAGCGGATCGTGTCGGTCTGCTCGTCATGGACGAATTGCACGGGGCGGAAGTATTGCGCGCTCATGGCCCCGCGCTTGATCGGCGCTGCCACGCGGACACCGTCCTGTTCGCAACGCGCGACTTCCTGCGCGTTCGAGTAGCCCCCGTCCGCCAGCACTTCTAGCTGGTCAACGTCGAGCACTTCTTTTGCCGCTATCGCCATTGGATGCAGCAGCTGGCTGTCGTTGGCTTCGTTGGCGACATCGTTGTGAATGATCAGGCCGCTTTCGATATCGACGACACTCTGGAGATTATAGGCTGGGAACTTCGGAGCCCGGCCATATCCCATTGGTCGTGCATCCGGTTCTCCGAAGACCACGACGTTGGTATCATGCTCAGCAAGTTCGGCCTGCCGCTTTTCCAAGCGCTGCTTACGGCGTTCGAGTGACGCGATCGCGCTGGCAAACGCCGCGCGATTGACCGTCTGATCGCGCGCGCCCGCCGAGTGTTGATCTGCTATGTTGAGGCGGTCGAGATAGTAGGCGATTTCTGTTTCGGTATGAGCAATGTCGCGTGCCAGACGATCCGCTCCTGCAATATTCTTCGCGCTGGCAACCGCCCGCATCTTTGTTCCGTCCAGCGCCACCTTGCCAGGAGTGATCAAGCCGTTCTCGCGACAGAAACTGATGAATGCGGCCCCCGTGCGGATGATCGCTTCGGGGTTATCGTGCCGGAACGCCGCAATGGTCCGATAGTCCGGGGTCATGCGCCGCATCAGCCAGATGGCCTCCAGATCGCGCTGGCAGGCGCGCTCCAATTGGCGCGATGAACGCAACTGGTTCAGGTAGCCCCAGATGTAGAGCCGCAGCATGTCGCCGGGGTGATAGCCGGGTCGCCCCGTCGCGGCGGAGACAGTGCGCTCAAAGCCGAGCGCCGTGAGATCGAGCGTTTCGACGAAGGCATCTACGACTCGGACGAGAGATTCCTGCGACACGTAATCTTCAACATAGGCGGGCAGCAGTAACGGCTGGCTGCGATCATATCCCTCAATAAAACGTCCCATTTTGCCCCGTCCAGCAAGTAATGGAGTATAGCATCCGCGGGCGAATAACCCCAGTAAATGCTTGGCAATACATGCAATTTCTACTGTGGCAAGCTTCAGAACATATTGCTCGCATCAGTCTGGTGATAGACAAGGAGGCTTCGGGGAACGCGCGCGCTGCCGCACGCTCGGGATGCCGACCATGATGAGGTTCAGGCAAGGTGGAATTGGATGCGCTCTGGCTCGCGGTAGCCTTCTTCCTCATCGCGCTGATCTATGCATCGGTCGGTCAGGCCGGGGCATCCGGCTACATCGCGATCATGGCACTGCTCGGCTTTGCGCCGCTGGCCATGAAGACGACCGCGCTCGCTCTCAATTTTTTGGTTGCGGCAATCGGGACAGCCATGTTCCTGAAGTCTGGAAGGCTGTCATGGCGAAGCGTATGGCCTTTTGCGATCCTTGGCTTCCCATTCTCTCTGCTCGGCGGCGCTGTCCAGCTACCGGCGGATATCTATTACCCGGTCGTCGGGGTGGTTCTCGTCCTTTCGGCCGCTCAGATGGCGAGGACGGCCCTTCGTAGATCTGGAGTATCTGCGGACCTGCCAACCGATCCGCCGTTCATACCGGCGCTGGCCACGGGTGCGATCATCGGCTTCATATCCGGCACGACAGGGACCGGAGGGGGTGTATTTCTTGCGCCGGTGATCCTCGCGATGAACTGGGGAACAGCGCGCCAGACTGCCGCGACAACCGCCGTCTATAACCTGATGAACTCGGCGGCCGCACTGCTCGGAGCCTATGCCTGGTGGGATCAGATTCCGAGTGCGCTACCCGGCTGGCTGATCGCCGTCGCTGTTGGCGGCTCGCTCGGGGCCTTCATCGGCAGCCGTTACCTGCCCGAACTATGGCTGCGCATTATTCTGGCTGTAATCCTTTTTGCCTCAGGGGTAAGGCTGCTGTTCGGGTGACAGCCAGTTTGCCTGTCGCGACCGAGTTTCAGTGATGTCCCCGCCGTCGCGCAATTATCGCGGTTACCCGACGAGGCGGAAACTACGGACCATTGCCACCTAGACTTAAACCCATATGTCGATTAGTCTCGACATATGGAATCAGATAACGCCATCCTCGCTTTCGCCGCGCTCGCGCAACCGACCCGCCTCGACGTGTTCCGTCTGCTGATGGAGCATGAGCCGGATGGGTTGCCCGCAGGTGAGATCGCCCGCAGGTTGGATGTCCCCCACAATACCATGTCGACGCATCTGGCGACGCTGACGCGCGCCGGCCTGATCGAGCCGGAGCGGCACAGTCGGTCGATCATCTACCGGGCAAGGCTCGATGCCGTGCGCGCGCTCGCCAGCTTTCTAGTCAAGGATTGCTGCGGCGGCCGACCCGAGATCTGCGCGCCGCTGATCGCTGATTTTTCCCCTTGCTGCCCACCGCAAACCCTCGCCGCCAAGGAGGCTGCCCATGACTGACCGCATCTTCAACGTTCTGTTCCTCTGCACCGGCAACTCGGCGCGCTCGATCCTCGCAGAAAGCATCCTGAACAAGGATGGCGAAGGCCGCTTTCGCGCCTTCTCTGCCGGGTCGCAGCCGAAGGGCGCGGTCAATCCCTTCGCGCTGAAGGTATTGCGGAGCTTCGACTATCCTTCTGAAGATTTCCGCTCGAAGGGTTGGGAGGAGTTTGCCGGCCCTGGCGCGCCTGTCATGGATTTCGTTTTCACTGTCTGCGACAACGCCGCCGGCGAAGCCTGCCCGGTTTGGCCAGGTCAGCCGATGACCGCCCATTGGGGGATCGAAGACCCTGCTGCCGTCGATGGGCCAGATATCCAGAAGGAAGCCGCTTTCGTTGCAGCCTTCCGCTACATGAAGAACCGCCTCTCGGCGTTCACGTCCCTGCCGGTCGCCAGTCTCGACAAGGCGTCGCTGAGCACGAAGCTGACCGAGATCGGCCAGTCTGATGGCGCGTCGTCTCCACGCAACAGCGCAGCGTGAGGCCGGCCATGGACGTCATCATCTATCACAACCCGGATTGTGGCACCTCGCGCAACACGCTGGCGATGATCCGCAATGCGGGCGTCGAGCCGCATGTCATCGAATATCTGAAGACACCGCCGTCGCGCGAGATGCTGACCCGACTTATTGCGCGCATGGGCATATCGGTGCGGGAACTGCTGCGCGAGAAGGGCACTCCATATGCGGAACTGGGCCTTGGCGACCCGGCTTTGAGTGACGCGCAATTGCTCGACGCGATGATGGCGCATCCCATCCTGATCAACCGGCCCATCGTCGTTAGCCCGAAGGGCGTGAGGCTCTGCCGGCCGTCCGAGGAAGTGCTCGACCTGTTGCCCCCGCAGCGCGGCGAGTTCGTCAAGGAAGACGGCGAGCGAGTGATCGACGAACACGGCCAGCGTGTCGCAACGGCCTGAGGGAATTCCATGTCTACCTTCGAACGCTCCCTCACCCTCTGGGTCGCGCTGTGCATCGTGGTCGGCATCGCGCTCGGCCATTTTCTGCCGGGTGCATTTCATGCCATCGCGGCAATGGAAATTGCCAAGGTCAACATGCCGGTGGCGGTGCTGATCTGGCTGATGGTCATCCCCATGCTGCTCAAGATCGACTTCGCCGCACTGGGCGAGGTCGGCCGCCACTGGCGCGGCGTCGGCGTGACACTGTTCATCAACTGGGCAGTAAAACCGTTCTCGATGGCGCTGCTGGGATGGTTGTTCATCGGCTGGCTGTTCCGGCCCTATCTGCCGGCGGATCAGATCGACAGCTATATCGCCGGCCTCATCATCCTCGCCGCAGCACCTTGCACGGCCATGGTGTTCGTCTGGTCGAACCTGACCAAGGGCGAGCCGCATTTCACCTTGAGCCAGGTCGCCCTCAACGACGCCATCATGGTTGTCGCCTTCGCGCCTATTGTCGGGCTGTTGCTGGGCCTGTCGGCCATCACGGTGCCATGGGGCACGCTGGTTCTGTCGGTCGTGCTCTATATCGTCATTCCCGTCATTATCGCGCAGATCATCCGTCGCCGGATGCTGGCCAGTGGCGGGCAGGCAGCTCTTGACCGACTTCTTGCAAAGCTCGGCCCGGCCTCCCTCGTTGCCCTGCTGGCGACGCTGGTTCTGCTGTTCGGCTTTCAGGGCGAGCAGATCATCGCGCAGCCGGCAATCATTGGCCTGCTCGCTGTGCCGATCCTGATTCAGGTCTATTTCAACTCCGGGCTTGCCTATCTGCTCAACCGGATGGCCGGCGAGCAGCATTGCGTGGCCGGCCCCTCGGCGCTGATCGGTGCGTCGAATTTCTTCGAGCTGGCGGTTGCTGCGGCCATCAGCCTGTTCGGCTTCCACTCAGGCGCGGCCCTCGCCACGGTCGTCGGGGTGCTGATTGAAGTGCCGGTGATGCTCTCGGTCGTCTGGATCGTGAACCGCTCCAAAGGCTGGTATGAGCGCGGCGGCAAAGTTTCAAAGCTGGCGGAAGCACAGCGCTGATGCCGCACGATCTTCCCAATCTTTATGCCGGCTGCGTTGATACTCCCAGCCTTGGTCGGCTGCGCGTAGCCGCCCCGTCTACCCATCCGCCGCGTATCCTGCTGCTTTACGGCTCGCTCCGTGAGCGATCCTACAGCCGCTTGCTGACATTCGAGGCCGAGCGTCTGCTCAAACACTTCGGGGCAGAAACGCGCATCTTCGATCCGTCCGGCCTACCGCTGCCGGATGGGGCTGACGTCAATCATTCCAAGGTGCAGGAGCTTCGCGAACTCTCGCTCTGGTCGGAAGGTCAGGTCTGGACCAGCCCGGAGCGTCACGGTGCGATGAGTGCGGTGATGAAGGCGCAGATCGACTGGATTCCCCTTTCGGTCGGAGCGGTAAGGCCGACGCAGGGCCGGACACTCGCCGTCATGCAGGTCTCAGGCGGCTCGCAGAGCTTCAACGCCGTCAACCAGATGCGGGTGCTCGGCCGCTGGATGCGGATGGTGACGATCCCCAACCAGTCGTCCGTCGCCAAAGCATATCAGGAGTTCGATGAAGCAGGCCGGATGAGACCATCGTCATATTATGATCGAGTGGTCGACGTTATGGAAGAGTTGGTGAAGTTCACGCTGCTAACGCGCGATATCTCACCCTACCTGACCGACCGCTATTCCGAACGCAAGGAGAGTGGCGAGGCCCTTATGAAGCGGGTCAATCTGACGGCTGCAACCTGAGAATCTATCCTGCGCCGATCACACGTCACCGCTCGCAACAATGCCCGAACCAACGAGGTCTCATGAATGGATCAAAGCCACCAGCAGTCAAAGGCCAGCGTCGCCGAAGTTTTCCGCGTTTTCCTGAAGCTGGGGCTCACCTCATTCGGTGGACCGATCGCGCATCTGGGCTATTTCCGGGACGAGCTGGTGACGCGGCGAAAATGGCTGAGCGAAAGCGCCTATGCCGATCTGGTGGCGCTATGCCAGTTCCTGCCCGGTCCGGCCTCAAGCCAGGTTGGCTTTGCGCTTGGTTTGACGCGAGCGGGATGGCTCGGCGCGCTTGCGGCTTTCCTCGCCTTCACACTTCCATCGGCTCTGGTCCTTCTCGCGCTCGCCATGACGGCTACGCGGCTGGAAAGCCCGCTTGCGCTCGGCGTCCTGCATGGTCTGAAGATCGTGGCCGTCGCCATTGTGGCGCAAGCTGTGTGGGGCATGGCGAAGAACCTCTGCCCCGATAAGGAGCGCGCTACGATCGCGGCCGTTGCCGTGCTTCTGCTTGCCTGGGCGCCGGGCGCCATTGGAATGATGACCGCCATACTCCTTGGCGCAATCGCCGGGCTGGTTCTCATCAATGGACAGGTCGCGGTCGGCGACCATCTGCCGGTCCCGGTTTCACGGACAGCCGGACTGACGGCCTTTGCGCTGTTCGCTGCCTTGCTGATCGGTCTCCCGCTCGTCGCCGGACAGGCGCAGGGATGGGCGCTGGCCGATAGCTTCTACCGCGCCGGCTCGTTGGTTTTCGGCGGCGGGCATGTGGTGCTGCCGCTTTTGCAGGCCGAAACCGTCACGCCGGGATGGGTGTCGGATGACGCCTTTCTCGCGGGCTATGGCGCGGCGCAGGCAGTGCCGGGGCCACTGTTCACATTCGCGGCCTGGCTCGGGGCGGTCATGGGACCGCAGCCGAACGGCGTAGCCGGTGCCGCAATCACTCTTGCCGCACTTTTCCTGCCGGGCTTCCTGATCCTGATCGGGGCGCTGCCCTTCTGGGATCAGTTGCGCCGCACGACATGGGCGCAGTCGGCCATGCAGGGCGCCAATGCTGCGGTCGTCGGCATTCTCGGCGCGGCCCTCTATACGCCGGTCTTCACCAGCGCGATCGGAGGCATGCCGGATTTCGCACTGGCCTTGATTTGTTTCGTGGCGCTGATCGCCTGGAAAGCTCCGCCATGGGTTGTCGTATTGTTGGCGGCCGTGGGCGGAGTTGCCCTTGGCTTGGTGACGTAAGGCGGTTTCGAAAAACTATCGGGCTCACTCTGTCAAACCCGAGGTGGCACGATGCTGAATTGTGTCGCGCCGCGCCACCGCTAGCGGGCGAGATCCAAGCCCAGCGACATCAGAGCGAGTTTCTGCACAGCCTGGGGGTCTCTCCGCAGAAGGGGGTGTGCCGGCAACCCCGGCGCCGGCCAGGGGGAAGGCTTTCCCCCGCAAAATCGCAAACCCGCAAATACGGATATCAGGGTTTCAGAAGTTAGACCCGCTGCACGTTTCGAGCTTCCCGCGAAGCTACTTCGCGCTACAATTGGTGCCGATTCTGCGGGCAATACATGGGGCTACATGGTAACGCTGCAACAGGACATTGCGAAGAAGTTCATTTCAGCTCTTGAGGAGGGGAAAGAACTCGATTCCGACAAGGTTGAAGAGATCAGGAAGCTGCTGTCGGACGATAAGAAGATCAAGGCTGACGACTTCGTAAAAATCTTCTCGACGCCGGTTGGCGGTGATGTGAAGTGATCAAACTCGAAACCGCTCACGTCGAAGAGTTCCGCGGAATTCGCAAGCTCGACATCAACTTCGGAAAGGGAACCTTCGCGATCTCCGGCCCGAATGGAACCGGCAAGAGCGGTGTCATTGACGCGATAGAGTTCGGCCTTACCGGAGAGATCGGGCGTCTGACTGGGCGGGGTACGAAAAGCCTTTCGGTTTCAGAACACGGCCCGCATGTCGACAAGGTGAAGTTCCCGGACGCTGCCTTCGTGGAGTTGAGGGTTTTCATTTCCGCTCTCGGCAAGTCGGCGACGATCACGCGGAAGGTATCTGCTCCAGGCAAGCCGAAGATTGTGCCTCCCGACGCAGATGTGAAAGCGGCACTCGCCGAGATCGCGGATCATCCGGAAATCACGCTCGCACGGCGTGACATTCTTCGTTTCATTCTGGTGGAGCCGACAAAACGCTCGGAGGAAATCCAGGCGATTCTGAAGCTGGACGGCATCGGACAGACTCGCGCCGCGCTCAATACCGCGCAGAATAAGCTACAGACCGGATTCAAGGCTGCAACAAGCCAAGTGCAGTCAAGCCGCGATACGTTGCAGCGGCATCTACAGATCACTACGTTCGGCGCCGCGGAGTTGCTGGCCTCGGTCAACCCAAAGCGAGAATCGGTTGGCCTGCCAAAGATCGAAACGCTGACATCCGACACGCAGATCGATGCAGGTCTTTCCGACGCCGACAAGCTGTCTGAGTTCAACAAGCAATCCGCACTGCGTGATCTCCAGGCGTTGTCGGATATGCTCGGCTCCCTTGCGGACATGGGGAAGGAGGAAGCAGCGGCAATCCTTTCCGGCATCGCGACGCTGGAGGGCGATCCCGCCCTGCTCCAAGCTTTGCAGCGGCGTTCGCTGGTGGAAAAGGGGCTTGAACTTGTCGATGGACCCGAGTGCCCGCTATGCGATCACCCTTGGCCTGACGAGAACCATCTGCTCGCACACCTCAAGGCCAAGCTCTCAAAATCCGAGGACGCCGGCAAACTGCAGACGTCTCTTCTTTCGAACGGCGGCAACCTCGCCGCCCATGCGGAAAACTTGCTCGGCCTTCTCAGGCAGGCTCTGAGGATCGCAAAAGAGGAAGACGACGCGGTCGGAGCCGATATCATAACCGCATGGGGGACTGACCTTCAGGAATTGAAGGGGCAACTTGGGAATTTCGACGGGCTGATCGGTTTGAAAGAGCGGTTGGGCAGTGGATGGCCCAAAATGCCTGAAGCTACTCCTTCTAGGCTTGCCGCCCTCACGGCCAAGGTCCACGCGAAACCTGACCAGAGCGCGGCCATCGAAGCGCAGACGTTTCTCACGACAGCGCAGCTTCGCCTCAATGACTACCGCGACGCCATGCGGAGGAACGAGGCCGCGAAGGCCGCCAGCAATGCGGCTAGGGCAACCTACGAGGCCTATTGTCGCGTCATGGAACAGGAGCTGAATGCTCTCTATGACGACGTTCAGGACGATTTCAGCACTTTCTACCGTCTGATCAATGAGGACGATGAGGCGAAGTTCACGGCGAAGCTGACACCCAGCGAGGGGCGGCTCGATTTCGACGTGAATTTCTACGAGCGCGGTCTTTTCCCGCCCGGCGCTTATCACAGCGAGGGGCATCAAGACGGCATGGGGGTATGTCTTTACCTCGCCTTGATGAAGCGCCTTTTCGCGAAGAGCTTCACGATCGCACTGCTGGACGATGTGGTGATGTCCGTCGACTCGGGCCATCGCTACCAGTTTTGCAAGTTGCTGAAAACGCATTTCCCCGACACGCAGTTCATCATAACGACGCATGATCGCCTATGGGCGGAGCAAATGAAGTCAGCGGGGCTTGTTACCGCGAAGACGTCGCTGGCGTTCCATAGCTGGACTGTGGATACAGGTCCGCTTGTCGAGTCAAACGCGGATATCTGGGATGAGATCGCTACGGCTCTCGCCAAGGGTAAGGTCGAGACAGCCGCCCACGGGCTACGGCACCATCTGGAATACGCATCACGCCAGCTCGCGGACCAACTTGGCGCGCGGCCGATTTTTCGGGCGGATGGCAACTATGACCTCGGCGAATTGCTACCCAACGTCCTCTCGCGCGCGAAGGATGTCTATGGAAAGGCCGCTGATGCAGCTCAGTCGTGGGGCAATGCCGCCGCAAAGGAAGCCGCGCTTGAGCGCAAGGCAACACTCTCCAGCTCTAGCGGGGCGAGCAATGTCGAGCAGTGGGCTGTCAACAAGGCCGTGCATTACAATGAGTGGGCCAACTTCGGGAAGAAGGATTTCGAGCCTGTGGTGACGGCATTCAAGGAATTGCTGGAGTGTCTGCGGTGCAAGGACTGCCAATCGTGGTTATACGTGTCTCCGCGGGGTGGTTCTCCTGATTCTCTGCGTTGCCAATGCAGCACCGTGAGCCTGAATCTCAAGGCAAAACCAAAGTGACCCTGAACGCCGATGAAACGGCCAACTCTGATGCGTTTCACAAGGGGGGTAGCAACTCCGACAGGTATACTGAAGATTGATGTTTACCGTCTCGCGACAGACGCAATCCGGAGCTGGGTCAGTTCTTACCCTTTATTCCTTTCCGGTTCGAACTCGCACTTAGAAACATTGGAAAAAAGCTACGCTGGTTTTTCACTTTGATGATGTCGTCGGCCGCGATCGTATTCGCCTTTCGTCGTTCACCGCCGGCAGGCGTAATTACCTCAAGATCCGGATTCTCGATGATTGCGGCATGAACGTCATCAGCATGAGCCGGTGTGATGTTGTAGATGCTCTCATAGAACTCCATAACGGACATGGCGTCTCCCGCGTCGCTCACCAGGCGGGGAATGTCTCCCATGAGCTGCTCCTTGGCAGAGGCTCGTCCATTATTATCGAACAGGTATAGTCTGCCTTCGTCATCACGCGGATCGTAGGAGAGCATGTTGAGACCCGAGCGGCCAAAATGCGCTTGGAGGGTCGCGTTGTCATGGAGGATATTATTGTAAACCTGCCGTGCTCGGCAGGCATTGGCGAAATGAATAAACCAATAGCGCCAGCCATCAGGATTGTTGATCGAGAACGGGCTCACAAATGGCGCACATCGATGGAAGACCTCGAAGACCATCTTCTCCGCCGTTCCGAGCCAGTCGTTCTTGCTCATAAGGTCGTTCCGGGACGTGATGTCGGTGCCCTTGATACCAAGGTAATCAAGCCGCTTCGTTAGCTGGTCCGGCTGGTCCTTCTTGAGGAAGGCCAACAAAGAGCTGATCATGAAGGTGTAGAAAATCTCCGCCGATGCATACGAGCGCATGATGTCAATAATCGTTTCGCGATTGACGTGACTGTCACCGCACTGGTCGAGATTAAACAGGACATTTTTATATCGGCCCTGTTCAAGAAGGCCCTTGATCCGGGGATAGGCGACTTCAAAGAACTCGTTGAGGTATTCGACGCGCAGATGCAGCCTCGGGCACGTTGCGGCGATGTCAGCCTGCATCGGCGCGACATGCCCCTTCAGAAGCTCGACGGCATCAAGGCTGGCGTCGTTGAAGATCAGCAGGCATTCGACCTCAATCATGCCGAGGCCCTGCACCGTGCGATGAGTGTTTACTGCTTCCACTGCGCGCTTCAATTCTTCGATGAAGATCAACGGCGAGCCAGGGGAGCCGCATTGGTAGCGGCCACCGCCTGCGAAACCGTCGACGATAGCAAGCCGAAAGCGTTCGCGCTGGGGAAGCTTGCAGCGAACAGTCAGATAGTCGAAGACGTATTCACGCAGGATCTTATGCTTGCGTTTGGAGTGGTCTTCCAGTTTTGCGCCATCCGGCCATTCGTACTGTTTCCTCGTCATTTCGCCCCCAAGTCCCCTGTTCTTATGCGGCCGGCTGAGGCGCTATCGGCATCTCATCCCAAGTTCGGCCTCGATACTCGCGTCCGTTTGCCTTTTTTGACCGCTTTTTGTTGTCCTTGCCCCATGTACCCCACTGCTTGAAGAAGAACGCCGTCCCTGCCGTTTGGCAATTGGTGTAGATTTCATCGATCCATTCTTCACGGATGGGACGAGCGGATTTCCCACTTTCACCGCCCACGATTGCCCAATGGATTTCACTGAGGTCGATGGTGCCGACGGCGTCGATCAGAGGCTCGAATGATATGAAGCGGATCGCAGCAGGCGCTTTCCGCAGATGCTCGATCCGTTCGGCTACAGCAGCGTTTTCGATGCTGGTCCCAAGCCACACGTTGGGCAGAACCTCGCCTATCTTGCTGGCCACCAGATCGGCCATTCTCTCTGGCCGTTTCGTGAGTATCTGATAGTTGTGGTGCGGCGTCTCGCGCATGATTTGCCATACATCGAGAATGAAGTCGTCGCTGACCTGTTCGTGGAACAGATCGCTCATGGAATTGACGAAGATCTTGCGCGGCTTGCGCCACCGAAGTGGTATGGATAACGCCTCGCGGTCTTCGCGCACCACCCCGTTCCAAACGGTGCGTCGGCCAGTTTTGCGGGTCAGCCCCGCATATTTCTCGACGCCCATCGCCTCCAGGCGCTTGGCCATTTCCATTGCATAGCAGTGCGTGCAGCCGGCCGTTACAATCGAACACCCGGCGACAGGATTCCAGGTGGCGTCGGTCCACTCGATCTGGGTTTCAGCCACATTTTCCTCCCGAGCATTTTGCTCTCTGCCGCAGCATCAAACGAAGCCTCGCATGGGGTTGATGAACTGGATACCGGCGAAGTCCTTTTCGTTGTCCGTGATCACAACGCAATCGTTTGCGCCTGCCGTCGCCGCGATGATCATGTCGAGCCCGCTGCGAGGGCGTCCAGCGGCCTTGCCGTCCGCCATCAATCGCGACCAGATCAACCCGGCCTTGTCGTCGAATGGCAGTATGCGCCCCGCAAAAAGAGCCTGCGGTCCCTCCGGTCCTGTGAACCACGTATCGAGAACCTCTCGTTTCTTGCCACGTGGTTTTTCTAAAATGCCGCGGCGTATTTCAGCTATAGTCAGAGACGCGACGAACAGGTCTTGATCGCTCTGCTCGCTCCACCATGCCAGCAGCGATTCCGAGGGCTGCGGCTTGACGGTGTTACTGATGATGTTGGTGTCAAGGAGATAGCGCGTCACAGATCGACCCGTCGCCCTTCCTCGCGCGGGCGCGACAGATCGAGATCGGCGCCGACCAAAGGCGAGCGGCGCAGGGCCGACAGAATGCCGCTGGATTTCGAAGGCTCACCCGAAACAAGAGCCCTCACCGTCTGTCGGGCTTGCTCTGCCTCTGGTCCTTCTTCGGCCAGTTGACGGGCGAGCGATCGGATTAGATCGCGATCGGATTCCAGCGCAAGAACCTCAAAGCGCTTGAAGCCGCGCTGTGTCAGGCGCGCCCGGTAATTCTCGATCGCTCTCTTCTGCGCAGCATTGCTCATGGCTGGCCTCCGTGGTATATATCCTGACATATAGCCGATTTCTGCGTTGCAAACAAGGGATGTCAGCGATGGCCCTGGACGCTCACCACAGAGCAGTAATGCACGAGAATACTGCGCGTTCACGTCAGTATTTTCCATATGCTGTAGCACGAAGGATTGCGCCGCGCTTCGCCGATGCCGCCGGGGGCATACTTTCCGCCGCCAACTATACGCGTGTTATTTCAATTGCTTATGCTGATCTTCGGGTGAATGCTTGGATGTATGACTTTACGATCAACCCATTCACCGGCGAAGATGACAAGCAACGAGCGCGAAGAGTTGCTCGAATCCCTGCTCATCGACGAGCCGGACCTGACCTTTACGCCGAGGGGCGATCCCGATCCGCGGCTTTTGCTTCTGGTCGACTTTCTGGCGCGACAGGCAGCACGGGAATGCTACGCGGAAGAAGTCAGGATGACGAGGCGACGGGGGAAGCGCACCTCCTGATGCCGAAAGGAGAGGTGCATTGAAGGTCGCGATCTACGCCCGCTATTCCTCCGACAATCAACGCGACGCCTCGATCGCCGACCAGCTCCGCATGTGCCGGCTTCATGCCGAGAAGCAGGGCTGGCAGATCGTCGAGGAATATTCCGACCACGCGATCTCCGGCTCGTCGCTGCTCCGCCCCGGCATCCAGGCCCTGATTTCCGACGCGACACGCGGGTGCTTCAACCTGATCCTCGCCGAAGCCATGGATCGGCTTTCACGCGATCAGGAGGACATAGCGGGCCTCTTCAAGCGCATGTCCTATTCGGGCGTGAAGATGTTCACCCTCTCCGAGGGTGAAGTCTCGCATCTGCATGTCGGCCTGAAAGGCACGATGAACGCGCTGTTCCTGAAGGATCTGGCCGACAAGACCCGGCGCGGGCAACGCGGCCGGGTCGAGGCGGGCAAGTCGGGCGGCGGCAACTCCTACGGCTATGACGTGGTGAAGAAGCTGGACGCTAACGGCGAACCGATCCGCGGCGATCGCACGATCAACGAAGCTCAAGCCGAGGTCGTGCGCCGCATCTTCCGCGACTATGCCGCCGGCAAGTCGGCCAAGACCATCGCCTTCTCCCTGAACAGGGATGGCATTGCCGCCCCGTCTGGCGGCGATTGGGGCTTCAGCACGATCAACGGCAATCCGAAGCGTGGCAACGGCATCCTCAACAACGAGATGTATGTGGGCAAGATCGTCTGGAATCGTCAGCGCTTCGTCAAAGACCCGGATACCGGCAAGCGGCAGGCCCGGCCCAACCCGGAATCCGAATGGGTCATTCAGGAAGCGCCGGAACTGCGCATCCTCGATGACGATCTCTGGAACGCCGTGAAGGCGAGGCAGGGCGAGAACCGCACCGAACGCGACGAAAGCGGCATTGCGGATGTCCGGAAGATGAACCATCGGCGCCGGCCAAAATATCTGTTCTCTGGACTGACCAAATGCGCCTGCTGCGGTGGCGGTTATTCCGCGATCTCGGCGACGCTGATCGGCTGCTCGACAGCGCGCAACAAGGGCACCTGCGACAACCGGGTGAACATCCGCCGCGACGAGTTGGAGGCGCGCGTTCTGAACGCCTTGCGTACCAAACTTGTCGATCCCGAGATGTTCGCTCGCTTCTGCGAGGTATTCACACAGGAGATGAATCGCCTACGCATGGAAGGCCGTGCGGGCATTGCCTCGGCGGAAGCCGAGATCGAAAAGACCGAGCACGAACTGGCGAAGCTATTGACCGCCATTAAGGCTGGCGGGCCGATTGAAGCCATCGTAGAGGACATGAAGCGGCTGGAAGCTCGGAAATCGGAGCTGAGGACGTTCCTGGCCGAGGCCGAGGAACCCCCTCCCCTGCTGCACCCTTCAATGGCGCTCCAATACCGCAAGCGGGTCCAGCAGCTCTATGAAGCCCTGCAGGACGAAGAGGAAGAGAAGCGGATCGAGGCGGCGGACATCCTTCGCTCGCTGGTGAACCAGATCGTTCTGACCCCCGTGGACGGCAAGGTGGAGATCGACGTTCAGGGCGATCTCGCTGGAATCCTTATAATTTCCGCACAAACGAAAAACCCCGCCGGAGGGCGGGGTGGATCGCAAGTAAAGATGGTTGCGGGGGCAGGATTTGAACCTGCGGCCTTCAGGTTATGAGCCTGACGAGCTACCGGGCTGCTCCACCCCGCGTCACTGTCCAGATGTAAGAACTAACTTACATCAATTCAAACTGTTCCAATGACAAAGGCCGCTTTCGCGGCCTCTCAGCCGCCTGGAGGCGGGCAATTCGTAAGGAGAAACTGACATATGCGCTTGACAGACCTGGCAGCGACTTACTCTCCCGCGTCTTAAGACGAAGTACCATCAGCGCTGGGGCGTTTCACGGCCGAGTTCGGAATGGGATCGGGTGCAGCCACCCCGCCAAAACCACCAGGTCGGCAAAGTGCATATGCTCAATTCAAGAAGTTGGTTCGTTTCCGTGTCAGGTCATGCCTGCAAAGCAGGCGATGAGCATGGAGAATGAGAATGATCAAGCCAATCGAGCTATTAGTACCGGTAAGCTTCACACATTACTGCGCTTCCACACCCGGCCTATCAACGTGGTCGTCTTCCACGGCTCTCAAGGGAATACTCGTTTTGAGGTGGGTTTCCCGCTTAGATGCCTTCAGCGGTTATCCCGTCCGTATATAGCTACCCTGCTATGCGGCTGGCGCCACAACAGGTCCACCAGAGATACGTCCATCCCGGTCCTCTCGTACTAGGGACAGATCCTCTCAATATTCCTACACCCACGGCAGATAGGGACCGAACTGTCTCACGACGTTCTGAACCCAACTCACGT
>Ga0209792_1000193_pt1 | contig 66529 bp, 62 predicted proteins | sample EBPBio142005_DNA_FD_185860 | JGI IMG/M metagenome (GOLD analysis project Ga0209792, IMG submission 185860) | Wastewater treatment Type I Accumulibacter community from EBPR Bioreactor in Madison, WI, USA - Reactor 1_6/14/2005_ DNA (SPAdes)... | ecosystem: Engineered > Bioreactor > EBPR >...
ATCGGATAGATGTTGACGCCTCGGATCTTGACCATCTGATCGGATCGGCCGAGGAATTTGTCCATTCGCCGGAAGTTCGATCTGAGCGGGCTTTCGCCCTCATACTTCACCCGGCCGAGGTCGCGCAGATTGTAACGGATCAGCGGCATGACGGTTCGATGCAGGGATGTGACACAGATATTGCCAGCGACGCCGGTTGGAACTTCCTCATTCGAGTCGACATCCAGAAACTGGATGATCGCCTGGTCTTCCATGAGGTAGAGGCCGTCCTTTTCCTCGCCTTCGAAAGAAAGCGACCCAGCGTCGTGAACGCCGTAATTGTCATAGACGTCGCAGCCCCAGAGTTCCTCGATGTGGCGTCGCAGACCGTTGTCGGTGTCGGGTCCGAGGTAGCTGCTGATATACTTGGTCCTGAGCTCGCGAACGCTGCGGCCGAACTCGTCCTGCATCACCTTGGCGAGTTGCGTAAGGTATTCCGGGAAGGATACCCAGGCATTGACCTTGTAGCGGTCTGCGAACTCGAGCTGCCTGCGGCTGGGCGTGACCTGCCCGGTGCCGGTCGTCACGGGCAAGATGCCGAGATAGTCGTGACAGGCCTTGTAGTAGCCCCAGCCCATGTTGGCGAGTGAAAGGGTGACCGGGATCTGCATTCGGTCGCCGGGCCTTCCGCCTTGCGCGTAGATGGAACGGGCAAGATACAGCGCGTTGTATTCCCATTCCTTCGGCCCGTAGAGCGTTGGCCGAGGCAGGCCGGTCGTCCCGCCGCTGGTCTGCACCTTGAGGGGCTTCTGCTGTGTGTAGTCATAAGGCGAAATCCCCGGGAAATCGCCAAATGGCGGAATGTTCTCTATGCTGTTCTTCAGCTCTTCCGACCCGAAGGTGGGTATCTTGCTGAGGTCGTCGAGCGACTTGATGTCGCCGGGCTCCAGGCCTGCGGCCTTCCAGTGCCGCTGGTAAAACGGGTTTTCCCAACCGACCGCCATGACCTTCTTGAAGTGCTTTTCCTGGTAGGCGCGCAGCTGGTCGCGCGACCAGCGGAACGTCGTCTCGTACCAGACGTCCGGCGGCGGGGTGTCCTCGAAGAAGGCGTCCCAGTCGATCGACCGATGGTAGAGTGGAAGCTTCGATGCTGTCACGGCTTTCCTCCAATCGTGTGCTATTCGCGACTCAGCCGCCGATGAACTGGCCGCCATCGACCTGGAATACTTTGCCGGTCACGTAGACCGCGCGCTCATCGAGAAGGTAGGCGATCATGCTCGCCACCTCCTCGGGACGTCCGATCCGACCGAGCGGGATACCTGCCAGAACTCTTGCAGTCGCTGCGTTACCCCATTTCTCGAACATCGGCCTGACCATGTCAGTGTCGGTGATGCCGATCGCGACCGCGTTCGCGCGGATGTTGTGACGGGCTTCCTCGCGCGCCACCACCTTTATCAAAGCCTCAGTCGCGGCCTTTGACGCCGAACCTGCACTGTTGCGGGTCGGGACCATCTGGGTTGCGATCGACGACACCGACACGATGCATCCGCCGCCCGCGCTGCGCAGCAGCCGCACCGCGCCATGGATCACGTTGTAGGCCCCAAACAGGTCGATGGTCATGAACTGGCGGAACTCGTCAGGCTGTAGGTCATGCACATATTTCTCCGGGGCGGCTGCGCCGACGGAATTCACGACCATGGTCGGCATGCCGAGTTCGGCGGCGATCGCCTCGTAAGCCGAGGCGACTGCACCTGGATCCGAGACGTCGGCGCGAACCTGATGGGCTCGGCGACCTTGCGAGCGAATCTCTGCGCAGGCCGCCGCGGCGGCGGCGTCGGCCCTTTGATAGATGATTGCGACGTCCGCTCCCTGGCGCGCTAGCTCGATCGCAGTGGCGCGCCCGATGCCGCGGCTTCCGCCGGCGACGACTGCGATGTCTCCGATCAATGTCATCAGACGTTCAATGTCCCTTGTGGGGCTGGCGCGCCCACGCCGCCTTGCTGCGCACGGTCAGCAACAAGCGGCCAAAGCCCGCCATATCCCGCGGCGCAGGCCAAGCGCCCAACCGCCTCGTCTGCCTCCGACTGTCCGACCCAGGCGTCGCGCCAAGCCCAAAGCCGCCGTGTGAGCGTATGAAGCTCATGCTCCTGGGTGAAGCCGATCGCACCCATCGCCTGATGGGCGTTTGCAGCGACGACCGTCGCGGCACGCCCGGCTTGGCTCTTCGCCGCCAGCCACCCGATCTTGTCGGTTCGGCCATCATCCAATGCGCCAAGAGCTCGCTCGACTGCTGCTTTGGCAACGTCGATTTCCGAAGCGGCGTCGGCTACCATCGTCTGGACAAGCTGGAACTTTGCGAGGGGACGGTCGAACTGGGAGCGGACCGTGACATGGTCTGTTACGATCTCGCTGATGCGCTCCATCGCGCCCAGCATCTGGGCGGCGACCAGCAGCGCGCCCTGTCGAAGCAGTTCGTCTTGGTCGGGCATCGGCTCAAGTTGCCGGACGCCCGACGGGTCTGTCTGGAGGCCGACGATCCGTTCGCCAGCGATGGAAGTCGCCGTCGGAGCACCGATCGGGACAATGCCCTCAGCCGTCAAACAGAACTCCGCCCCCGGAAACACGGCAGCGACGACCGTCCCGTCCGAGGACGCAGTGCGAGGGGCAATGGTAAGACGTGCGGCAAGAAGGGGCTCGCCGGCACGGCTCGCTATCCTGCCTGCCAGAAGCAGTTCGACGATCGGCAGCGGGGCGGCGTGATATCCCCACACGCGGGCGATTGTCGCCGCCTCGACCCAAGTCGCGCCGAGGCCGCCGTGATCGTCCGAAGCGAGCGCGAGTGCAAAGCCATTGTCCTGCAGCTGCTGAAATAGCTCACTCTCGTCGACGCCGCGGTTGCGGCCGAGGAACGCGGCTACACTGTCGGCGAGAAGGCGCGCGGTATCGCTCATCTGACGCCGAGCTCCCTAGCAATGATGCCCTTCAGGATTTCGCGCGTGCCGCCCCGAATCGTGAAGCTCGGTGCGTTGAGGATGGCGTTTGCGAGGTTCCGCTGGAAACGGGTTCCATCAAGAGACGGCACGGTTGGCATCAACTTGCGAGCGACCTCCGGGATCTCCTGCTCGAGGATCGTGCCCATGTCCTTCATCATCGTCGCGGCCTTGATGACCGTCCTGCCAGACTCCAGCATGTCGGCGATCGACAGGGACAGGCTGCGGACCGCGACCAGCCGGGACAGCAGCCGTCCAATCTCTGTTGCGGCCAGGCGGTCGGGATCCTTGCCAATCTGTTCCACAAGCACACGGAGGATGATGAAACTGGACAGGAAGCGATCCGGTCCGCTGCGCTCGAAGGCGAGTTCCTCCGTCACCAGCCTCCAGCCGTCCCCGCCTCGGCCAAGCAGGTGGTCGTCCGGCAGGAAGACGTCATCGAACGTGACTTCGTTCAGCTCGTGCCAGCCCGCCAGGTTGACGATCGGCCGCACCGTGACGCCAGTCGAGCGGACCGGGACGACAAGTTGCGACAGACCGGCATAGCGGTCCTCACCTCTCGGCTCCGTCCTGCAGAGCACGATCATATAGTCGGCTTCGTGTGCATTGGTCGTCCAGACCTTGCGTCCGTTCAATCGCCATCCGCCATCAGCCTTCGCCGCCGCGGTTCGGATCGACGAAAGGTCGGAACCGGAATCCGGCTCGCTCATGCCGATCGCGAACGTGCATTTGCCGGCGACGATGCGGGGCAGGATGGCCTGCTTCAAAGACTCCGGCGCATTACGTAGGATCTGCGGCCCGCTCTGCCGGTCTGCGACCCAGTGCGATCCAAGCGGTGCGCCGGCCGCGAGCATCTCCTCGCAAACGATAAGCCGCTCCCTCGGCGTCTTCTCGCCGCCGCCATAGCGTGACGGCCAAGTCATGCCGATATAGCCGCGCTCGCCGCAGTTGCGCGAAAAGGCACGATTGCAGGCGACCCAATTGTTGTCGCGCGGCTCGAACGTGCCGGCTGTGATCTCGTCGGCGAGGAACTCGCGCACCTCGGTACGCAATTTCGCCTCGTCGAACGAAGCAGAGCGCATCGATATGGCCCGGAGTTGTTCCATGTTCCCGCCTACCGCCGCTCTCAAATGCCGAGATAGGCGCGCTTGACCGCGTCGTCGTTGGCGAGAGTTGACGACGATCCCGACAGGACGACGCTGCCATTTTCGATCACGAAGGCATCGTCGGCGATTTCCAGCGCCAGCGAAGCATTCTGTTCGACCAGCAGCACGTCGACGCCGCCGCGGCAGATCGTCTTGACGATCTCGCCGATCGTCCGCACCAGATTTGGCGCCAGCCCGATCGACGGCTCGTCCAGCATCAGCAGCTTCGGAGCCGACATCAGCGCACGTCCCACGGCAACCATCTGCTGCTGGCCGCCGCTGAGGCTCTGCGCAGTGACATCGAGCTTTTCGACCAGAGCCGGAAAGTGGGACATGACCATGTCGAAGTCGCGTCGGATGGCAGCTTGATCCTTCCGGAGATACGCGCCGATCATGATGTTCTCGTACGCCGTCATCGAACCGAACAGGCGCCTGCCCTCGGGAATAAGGGAGATGCCGCGCGTCATGATCTGGTCGACCTCCTTGCGCGCGATCTCTTCGCCGCGGAACTTGACCGACCCGGACGTAGGTTTCAGGAGTCCCGCGATCGCCTTCAGCGTCGTTGACTTGCCAGCCCCGTTGGAGCCGATAATTGTCGTCAGCCGGCCAGGCGCTATCGAGAAGCTCGCTGACTGAACTGCATGCACTTTGTCGTAGTGCACATTGAGGTCTTCGACCGACAGGATTGCGGTGTCGCTCATGCCGCCTTCCCGAGATAGGCTTCGATGATTGCCGTGTTCTGTTGGATCTGCGCAGGCGCGCCCTCGCCGATGAGCTTCCCGTGATGGAGCACGATTATGCGGTCGCACAGCGACATCACCGCCTTCATGTTGTGCTCGACGATCAGCACCGTCATGCCGAACTCCTCGCGCAACCGCCGGATCGTCTGGACTGCGGTCTTGACCTCGGTCTGGTTGAACCCCGTCAGTGGTTCGTCCAGGCAGAGCAGCTTCGGGTGTCCGCCAAAGGCGATGGCCATGCTCAGCATGCGCTGATGACCATGCGGCAGATGCATCGCTAGCTCGTCGAGAACGCTTTCGAGTCCGAAGATGGCGGCGGCCTCCTCGATCTCGGCATCCAGCGACTTGGCGCGGTGACCGTGCTGCGAAAGCCCAACGAGGATGTTGTCGCGGACCGTCATCTCCTTCAGCAGGCTGTCGTGCTGGAAAGTCCTGACGAGCCCAAGCCGGGCTAGCCGCCAGATCGGCAGCCCATCGACCGAGCGACCCTGGAAGCTGAGGCTGCCAGCGCTCAGCCTGTAGAAGCCGCTGATCAGGTTGAAGATCGTGCTCTTGCCAGCACCGTTTGGCCCGATGAAGCCGAGGATTTCACCGGGCAGCACATCGAAGCTGACGTCCGAGACCGCGACCAGGCCGCCGAAGCGCTTGGTGATGCCGCGTGCGGACAGAAGCGGCGTGGCGTCAGCGCTGGACACGGGCGACTCCACGGCGTGAGACCTGTTTGGCGAGGTCCATGGCCCGGCCGACCAGGCCATGCGGCAGCGACAGCATGGCCAGCGCGATGACAGCGCCGAAGAAGAGCTGCTGATAGGCGCCGAAACTGATCAGGTACTGCGCGACCAGCGTCAGGATGATCGCGCCCAGGACGGGTCCGATCGGATGCCCCTCACCGCCCAATTTGACATAGGCGAGCGCAAACACCGACAGCATGAACGTGAAGTCCGTAGGCGTGATGACATGCGTGGTGAAGCCGTGCAGCGACCCGGCGATCGACGCAACGACGCTGGCGATCACGAGGCACAGTACCCGCATCGCCAGAACGTTGACGCCGACCGATCGCGCGACCGCCTCGCGGTTCTTGATTGCGGCGAAGATCTTTCCGAGCGGCGAGAACTCTACATAGGCCATGGTTGCTATCATGATCGCGGATATTGCAACCACGGTCGCAGCGTAGAACGGCTCGAAGTCGATCGGCACGAACAGCCCGACGATTCCATTGTTGCCACCAAGAAACTCCGACTCGACGATCAGCATTCGGACGATCTCGACGAATGCGAAGCTGATCAGCATGAAGTAGGGACCCGTAGTGCGCATCGTTGCGTAGCCGAACACAAGCGCGACCATGCCGCCGACGATGGCCGCGATGACCAGAGTGAACGCGAAGGGCACCTCCAACGCCGTGAATGCATAGCCGCTGGCGTAGGCGCCGATGCCGTAGAACGCGGCCGTTCCGATGTTGAGCTCGCCGACAAGCATGACGAAGCGCATGCTCGATCCGAGCGTAGCCGCCAGCGTTGCCCACATGATGACCTGGACGAAGAACGCGGTCGGGAACAGCAGGCAGTACGCGATTGCCGCCAACGCTATCATGACGAACAACTGATTGAACTTATCGGACAACATTGCCGAGCAAACCTTGCGGCCGGATCACTAGCAGGATCGCGACGAGTGCAAAAATAGCGATGGTAACAAGCGGGAGGCTCACGAAATAGGAGCCGAAACTCTCGACGCCTGCGATCAGGAAGCTCGCCACGATCGCACCCCAGATGCTTCCCAGGCCACCTATGATGACGATCATGAATGCCTTCATGATGAACTCCGATCCCATGGTCGGGAGGATCACCGTCAGCGGCGCGATCAAGCCGCCTGCGATTGCGGCTAGCGACGAGCCGATCAGGAAGCCATAGAGGGCAAGTCGCTGGTAGCGGATCCCCTGCAGCATGGCCGCCTCACGGTCCTCGGCTATGGCGCGCAGCGCGACGCCCAGCTTGGTCCTGAACACGACGTAGAGCAGCATGGCCGTGGCGATGAGCGCAAGCGCGGCGACGAGAACCTTCTGCGACGCGACCGCGCCGCCAAGGATACGAAGGTCGCCTTCGATCAGAGGCTGGACGGTCCTTGGATAGCCTCCGAAGAACTCCGCCATCAGCCCCTGCATCACCAGCACGAGACCGAGCGAAAAGATGAAGCCGGAGCCCATGTCGCCGAGAAACCGCGACAGTCCGAACACATAGACTACTGCCGCGAGCGCCAGGACTGCGGCGAGAGAAATGACGAATGTGAATGCATACTGGAGGCTGAATGATGAGAAGACAGGATTCGCTTCGACCATGACCGCTATCAGGATGGCGGTGAGCGCGAAGAACTCGCCATGAGCAAAGTTAATCACGCGCATTACACCGAAGACTAGTGTCAAGCCGAGCGAGAACAGCACGTAGATCGCGCCGATCTGAACGGCATTGATGAAGAGTTGCATGAACGTGGTCATGGGCGGCCTGTCGGGCAGGGGAGCGGAAGGAGCGCGAACCGCGGGGTCCGCGCTCCGGTGCGAACTACATCTTGCTCTTCATCTCTTCCGGGACGATCCGGTCCAGTTCGACGACCTTGCCCGACTGGACCTGGCTGATGATGACCGGCAGCAGCATCTGGTTCGGCAGGCCATAGAGCTCCTTGTAGCCAAACCCGGAGGGGCCGTAAGACGACTCAAAGACGATTTCCGGTATGACAGTCGCCACGGCCTTGGGATCGATGCTATCCGCTTTTTCCATGGCAACCTTCAGCGCCTGGATCGAATCCCAAACGGCGATCGAAGCCTGATTGAGCGGCTGCTTCAGCTCCGTCATGGCCTTTTCATTCAGCTCACGCTGCAGCGGGGTAGCGCTTTCGCCGCTGAATACCGCGGCCAGCCCGAGATAGGTTCCCTCGGCTGCCTCGCCGCCGCTTTTCACCAGCGCTTCAGCTTCCGAACCGGACGATGCGATCTTCACGCCATTCCAACCTTGCGTCTTGAGCTCCTTGAACAGATGCCCCATATTTGGCAGCGGACTTGCGCCACCGTCGACGATGTCGGGCTTGTTGGCCATGATGCGCGTTGCGATAGGCGAGAAATCGGCGGTCGATCGCTCGAAGAAGTCGTTGGAGACGACTTTGTAGCCCAGTCTCTCCCAGTTCAGCACCGATTCTGCTGCAACCTCCTGACCACTCGCATCGTTCGGATTGAGGATCGCGACAGTCTTGGTCTCAGGATGCTTGGCCTTGATGTAGTCGAATAGCGGCGGAAGTATCTCGCGAGCGCTATTCAGGTTGGTGAACGTCATCGCATGGTCGGGGCCTTTTACGCTCTTGCCCCAGACGCCGGTGAACAGCAGCACGCCGGCGCGTTCCGAGAGAGCCTGTGTGGCGATTACCGCGGCAGTCGACTGCGAATTGGCGATGAATTTGATGCCATCGCGCGAGATCATCGTCTGTGCGGCAGTTGTGCCGCCTGCGGCATTGTACTGGTTGTCGTAACCCTTGACCGCGATCTTGTAGACTTTGCCTCCGGCTTGGATGCCGCCGGCGGCGTTGATTTTGTCTGCGGCCTGCTGGGCGACCCACGTCGAATTGACGCCGAAATAGGCGGCCGGGCCAGACAGGCCGAGCGATAGTCCGAATGTGAGCGTTTCGTCAGCCGATGCCGGCTGCGATGCATATGCGATGAGTGCTGCGGCCCCAGCCGCGCGAATCCAGTTCATGATGACTCCTCCCAAAGCAGGTCCCGCACGCTTGGCGGCGTATTCAGGCGGCGACCGCTGGAGCCACGGTAGTTGCGATCCGTGCCGTTGTCCATAAGAAAATGACTAGTGGACCATCGATCATTTTTTTGTTTTAGGAGACCTGCCGCGATTGTTTCTTTTAAGCCGCCCGGTGTCCGACTTCGGCGTCAACGGCGCGAAACTCCAGCGCCGTAGGTGACTTATTTAGTGAGGCGACGCTATACCGGCCCCGATTCGCCGTCACCTCACCGTGGCGCTGACATGCTCTCTTTGGGCATGACATTTGAATTGCTCGTCATTATTATTGAGCCGTGAGCCATCAGTCATAGGAGGGGGATTTGACTTACGAGGATATCGTCGTCACGACGGATGGGTCGGTCGCGAAGATAACCATCAATCGTCCCGCCAAACTCAATGCGATCCGCGGCAGGACCATCGCCGAGCTCGAACGTGCTGTGCTGGCTCTCGGTACTGATCGAACGATCGGTGTTCTTGTCCTCACCGGCGCTGGCGATCGCGCCTTCTCGTCTGGTGGCGACGTAGAATGGGAGAGGGATGGCGGGCTTGAAGAGATGGATTGGAACCTGGGCAATATCCTTCTCGATTGCCCCAAGCCGATTATCGCCCGCGTCAGCGGCTACGCTATCGCGGCCGGCAACCACATGGCCTATTGCTGCGACTTCACCATTGCCGCCGAACACTCCATCTTCGGCCAGAACGGACCTCGGGTCGCCTCGCCGGCGGGGGGCTATCCTGTTTCTTACCTCGCCGGGATAATAGGCCAGAAGCGCGCACGGGAGATGTGGATGATGTGTCGTCGCTATACGGCGCATCAGATGCTCGACTGGGGCTTGGTGAATGCAGTCGTTCCAAAGGAGGAACTGGATGTGGAAGTGGCGCGATGGTGCGATCAGCTCCTCACCATGAGCCCGACTGCCCTGAAGACCGTGAAGCGGTCATTCGGCTTGATTGCAGACCGCACCAGTACGAAGCAAATTGTCGAAGAGGTGGCGCCGGGTTTTCATCAGAGCGGCGAGCAGACGGAGGGCGCGCGGGCCTTCCTCGAAAAGCGCAAGCCGGACTTCTCGCAATGGAGATGATCTGCAGAGTTCAGCGATCGGTCCGAACCAGCACGTTAAGGTCGTAACGCAGCACCACGACGCCATCTTGGTTGACCATGTCCGTCGTCATCACCACGACCGCTCGTCCCTCATCCTTCTCCCGGATATCCGCGATCCTGCCACGCACCCGCACCGTGTCGCCCGGATAGACCGGCCGTCGCCAGCGGAAATTGTCCATACCCATCCCCGCCAGGCCAATCTCGCGGAATAGCCACAATTCGTTGAATATCTTCTGGCTCACTGCGAATGTCTGGATGCCGCTGGCCGAAAGCCGCCCGAAGACAGACGTGGCCGCAGCCGTCTCGTCCGTGTGATAAGATTGAGGATCCCACTGCCGGGCGAAGGCTACGACATCCTCCATCTCGAAACGATAGGCGGCAGACCAGTATTCCGCGCCAATCCGCAGGTCGGCATAACGCAGTGGCGGAACGTCGCTGGTTGGGACATCGGCGATATCGGCTATGTCAGACATTGGCGTTTGGCATCGTGGTGTCACCATACATCTTGATGACAGCGGATACGTCGAGGTGCCCCATCCCCGCATTGTCCAATTGCGTGTAGAGCGACACCGCCGCCGCACCCATCGGAAAGGGGACCTTGGTCTCTAGCGCCGCCGCCTGAGCGATCCCCAAGTCCTTTAGGAGCAGATTCGCAGCACCACGTGCCATGTAGTTGTTGTTGGCCGGCGAGACAGGGACCGGCCCCGGCGCCGGACACCATTCGCGCAGTACCCAGGAGTCGGCCGACGAGGCCGACATCGATCGGAACAATTTCTCTGGATCAAGCCCGAGCTTAGCACCTAGTACGAACGCCTCCGACAGTGCCGCGAACTCAATGCCCAAGACCAAGTTATTGCAGATTTTCGCAGCAAGTCCGGTGCCGCCTCCGCCCATGTGATGGACTGAAGATGCCATCATCTCAAGGACAGGTCGCGCTCGCTCGAATGCACGCTCGGTTCCACCGACCGTAATTGCCAACTTGCCTTCGGCCGCTCGCAAAGGTCCGCCAGAAACTGGCGCATCGACCATGTCGTGTCCGGCCTCTCCCGCGGCTTCTTTAAGAGTCCGCTCCGTCGCCATGTCGACGGTCGAGCAGTCGATCAGGATCGACCCGCGCTTGGCCTGCGCGATGATCCCGCCGTCGAAATAGGCCTGTCGAGCGTGTTTGCCCGCAGGCACCATCGTCACGACTGCGTCAGACCTTGCCGCTGCATGGCCCGCGCTGGAGGCTGCAGACGCACCCGCCGCCACCGCTTTGTTGATTTGTGTCTGGTCAAGGTCGAACGCAATGACCTCCGTTCCGGAACGAATGATGCTGGTGGCCATCGGCAGCCCGATGTTTCCGAGTCCGATAAATCCTATCTTCATGTCTATTTCCTCCCGTGAGGAACGCTATCAGGTGACTGATGGTTCGCCAATCATATTTTCCTCAATTTTTACGCCTGACGTGAACATAGTTCTGGTGGGCCGGCTGCGTAGTGCCACTCTTCTTCAGTGACAGGCGCGTCTTGAAGGGAAGCATCTTCTCGCGTCTAAGTAGTGCGGTACCCGCGCATCGCGCCCGAGCCTCTGCGACGTGCTATCCCCTTGATTCGATAGGTTCAAATCAAGTTCGTAGCTCTTCTGAGCATCAGCCGACCGACTTCTTGCGTGACCTGGGTGAGAATGGCTCCTCCACCAAGAGCGAGAAACGCTTTGTCGTCTCGGGCGGTTTTGCCCGAGACGACAGCAGCCTCGCCCCTCCATTTCAGTCGTTAGGCTCACCCATCATTGCGAGATCGTCGGGACCGGCAACGAACCCTGGCGCTTCAAGAGCCGCTCTCAAAGCTAAAGCCGAAGAGTAAACCCATCCGCACTTGCCGACCCTCTGCAACCCGGACCAGCGCCGGGCCGATAAGTGCTGATCGCCACATCAGGGGGGCAATATTGGATGCCGATAGAGGGTCAAAGTTCAACGCCGATTGACAGCCGGATTCGCCGATGCGGGACGCCAGTATCGTCGCCAGGCAGCTCACCGTCGCATTCGCCGGGAGACCGTAGGCGAGCCGGCCAACTCCGCCAGCGTGGTGTTGATCTGCGTCAGCGTCAGGCCGGCGATGGACTCGTTCGCGGATACCTTGAGCGCCGCGTTGGTGAAGCCGCAGTCGCGGGTGATGGACTGCGCCGTATCCCTGGCTTTGGACAGGCTCTCGTGCTTCCCGAAATCGTCAGCCGAGGCCTGAGCCTCGGCGACGAGCTTGGCGGCGTCGACGTAGAAGTTCTACGCTTTCACCAGTCTCGGCGTCGACAGGACGTTTCACCAACGGCCTGATTTCCCTCCGACTCAGGCTACTTCGTCTCGGAATCCTCGGTTTTCCGTGACTACCGCGAGGGAATATCTCCGCCGCATTATGACTGACCGTGAGCAGTTCTTGCGGTATTGTCAGGTCGGACGTGGCACGTCCGGTTCCGTGCGCCGCGATGCGGCGGCTCGGTATTCCGATGGAGTCTTTCCCTCGTGCTGCAGGAAAACCCTGGAGAGATGCGCTCCATCGGAAAATCCCGTCATGATCGCGATTTGGGCCACCGGCACCGATGTGGCCGCAAGCAACTGTCTGGCGCGGTCGACCCTGAATGATGTCTGGGAGCTCTTTATCGTGGAGCCCGTCGCCCGTCTGAATAGCTTTTGCAGCCAGCGACTCGAAACGTGCAGCTCGCGGCTGAGCGTCTCGACTATGTTCCGGCGTGTGATCTCCGCCTCTATGCGGTTCATCGCAGTGACGACCAGCTTGTTCTGATTCCAAAACCGAACCCCTCCAGGTTGACGTTGCAGCTCCGCGCCGGGGCGCATCCGGTCGATGACAAGGCTCTCCATGACCGTGTCCAGAACAGGCTGGTCGATGCGTCCCTGGAAATAGGCGAACATCATGTCCGCAACCGCGCCCAGGCCCGCGCATGTGATGAGGTTGTCCTCGATCGTATAGATGTCCGCGGAAAGGTTGACCGACGGATAGGTCTCCCGAAACGCTTCGACATCCGCCCAGTGCAATGTGCAGCGTGCACCTCCCACCAGGCCGGCAAAGGCGAGAAGCCAGAGGCCTGATGTGACTGCGCCGAGCATTGCCCCGTGGCGGCTCTGGCCTCGCAGCCACCCCGCGGCCGCCTTGTTGGTATAGTTTGAGACGGCGCTCAGAACGATGATCAGGTCGTAGCGATGACGTTCCCGGATGGAGCGGTCCGCCGGAATGGTCCGTCCGCTGCTGCTCGTCACCGGCAGGCCGTCGATGCTGACGGCATTGCAGGAAATGACGGGCTTTCGGCCACCCGCCCTATTCAGCAGGAAAAGAAGGTCGTTCAGGCTGGCGAAGGCCGGCAGGCCGAAACCCGGCAGCAAAAACAGGCCGATGGAAAGCGTTTCGCCGCAGGGAGAGGCCGAAACCCGGAGTTTGGGTGTCGTTGCCACCGGACGGTTCCGATTCATACAAACATCCTTCGCATTTCTCATATCACGATACGGCGCGAAAGGCTCTCATCCAGTCGGAAAAGTGGTTTCCCGATCTGGAACTGGGAGCGGCGATTGGACGCGACCCCTCGCAAGAAGCCGAACGTCATCGTCGTTCTCGTGGACGACATGGGCTTTGCCGATCTTGGCTGTACGGGATCGGAAATCCGCACGCCGAACATCGACGGACTGGCCTCAAAGGGTGTGCTGATCTCGGCGATGTACAACTGCGCGCGCTGCTGCCCGACGCGCGCGTCCCTCCTCACCGGGCTTTATCCGCACAAGGCCGGCATCGGCCATATGGGTGCGGACCTCGGCACTCCGGCCTACCAGGGATTTCTACGCAACGACGCGGCGACGATCGCCGAACTGCTTCGTCTCAACGGATACCGCACGCTGATGGCGGGCAAATGGCATGTCGGGGGCGACTTCCATGCGCGCCTCGTCGACAGTTGGAAGGTCGGAGACGTCGACCACCCCACGCCCCGCCAGCGCGGCTTCGACCGCTTCTACGGCATAGTCGACGGCGTGACGCACTACTTCTCGCCGCATTTCGTGATGGAGGACGACAGCCGGGTCGAGGTGCCGCCGTCGGATTTCTATTTCACGGACGCCATCACCGACAAGGCGATCGGCATGATCGAAGAGAGCGTCGCCGACGACAAGCCGTTCTTTCTCTATCTCGCTCATGCCGCCCCGCACTGGCCCCTGCATGCCCACGAGGAGGACATCGCCCGCTACGACGGTGTCTACCTGCAGGGATGGGACCGGCTCCGCGCGGCGCGCCACCAGCAGATGACGTCGCTCGGCGTGTTGCCGCACCGGTGGGAATTGTCTCCGAGGGATGCCGACGCGCCGGCCTGGTCCGACACGAAGGCGACCGATTGGGAAGCGCATCGCATGGCGGTCTATGCGGCGATGATCGACCGGGTGGACCAGTCCATCGGCCGCGTGCTGTCGGCGCTGCGTAGGCTGGGCCAGTTCGACGACACGCTGATCATGTTCCTCTCCGACAATGGTGGCTGCGCCGAGTTCATGGCGGAGGACGGCTGGGCGAAGTTCATGCCCGACATCCACAATGACGGCCGCCGCATCGAGATGGGCAACAAGCTGTCGCTTCGTCCGGGAGGACCGCTCACCTATATGAGCTATGATCTCCCCTGGGCGAACGTCTCGAACGCGCCTTTCAGGCTGTTCAAGCACTGGGTGCACGAGGGCGGCATTTCCACGCCGCTGATCGTGCACTGGCCGGCCCGTGTGAAGCATTCCGGCCCAGTTCATTCTCCCTGTCACGTCATAGACATCCTGCCGACGATTCTTGAGGCGACCGACACCCCCTATCCCTCGGAACTGGGCGGTGCCGCCATCCAGCAGCTCGACGGCGAGAGCCTGATGCAATTGCTCGAAGGAAGGCCCTGGCAGCGGGAGCGCCCGCTCTTCTGGGAGCACGAGGGCAATGCCGCGGTCCGGGTCGGCGATTTCAAGCTGGTGAGGCAGTTCGGGAAGGACTGGGAGCTCTACGACATGGAGAGCGACCGGACCGAGCTCACGGACCTGATGGGGCGCAACGATCCGCTCACCAGGCGCCTCGTCCGCGACTACGAGGAATGGGCGCACTCGATCGGCGTGAAGGATTGGGCGGAAGCGCTGCCCGTGCTCCAGCGCCTGTGGGGAATGGAAGACGTCAACGGATAAGGGAGGGATGACGATGTTTTATCGCAGCAACGGCGATCGGGTACCGGATCATATCATCGAGATGGCGCGGTCTCCCGATCTCGACCGACGCGAGTTCCTTGCATTGGCCAGCGTGTTCGGCGCGTCCACGGCGATGGCCTACGGGCTGCTGGGATTGCAGCCGTCGGTCGCCCACGCGCAGGAAACGCCCAAGGTCGGCGGGGTGATCAAGGTCGCAATGTATGTCAAGGACGCCAAGGATCCACGCACGGCGGACTGGTCCGAGATATCCAATGCCGAGCGCCAGACGCTGGAGCCGTTGATCAAATACACCCGTAACTTCACGTTCGAGCCGTACCTGCTCGAAAGCTGGGACGTGAACGACGACGCGACGGAATATATCTTCCATGTTCGGCCCGGCGTCACCTGGAACAATGGAGACACGTTCAACGCGGACGACGTGATCTACAATCTCGCGCGCTGGGCCGACCGGAACGCCGAGGGAAATTCGATGCCCGGCCGGCTCGGCACCCTTGCCGACAAGGAGACCCGAAAATTGCGGGAAGGCGCCGTGACCAAGGTCGACGAGATGACCGTCAAGCTGTCCCTCACGCAGTCGGACATCTCGCTGATACCCAACCTCTGCGACTATCCGGCGCTCGTCGTCCACCGCAGTTTTGATGAAACAGGCGCGAATTTCGTCCAGAATCCGATCGGCACTGGTCCGTTCGAACTCGTATCCTACGACGTGGGATCGCGCGTCGTCTACAAGCGCAGGGCCGACGGGAAATGGTGGCAGGGAGAGGTCTATCTCGACGGAGTCGAGTTCATCGACTACGGTACGGATCCTTCAGCGGCGATTTCCGCCTTCGAAGCTGGCGAGGTCGACACAAACCAAGAGACGACGGCAGATTTCGTGTCGATCCTCGACAGTCTAGGGCTGATGAAATCCGAAGTGGTAACGGCATCGACGATTGTTGCCCGCACCAATGTGACTCACGCTCCTTATTCGGACAAGAGAGTTCGCAACGCGCTCCAGCTCGCCGTCGACAACGCAGTCGTCCTCCAACTCGGCTATGGCAATGCCGGCACCGTCGCCGAAAATCATCAAGTCTGCCCGATCCATCCCGAATATGTCGAGCTTCCCAAGATTACCCGCGATGTGGAAAAGGCAAAGGCCCTACTCGCAGAGGCCGGCCAACTGGATTTCGAGCACGAGCTTATCTCGGTCGACATCGACTGGCACAGGAATAGCGGCGATGCCGTCGCCGGACAATTGCGCGACGCCGGCATCAAGGTGAAGCGCACCATTCTCCCCGGCGCCACCTTCTGGAACGACTGGACGAAATATCCGTTCTCGATGACCAACTGGAACATGCGTCCGCTGGGGATTCAGGTCATCTCGATCGCCTATCGCACGGGTGAGGCTTGGAACGAGACCGGCTACTCGGACGCGGAGCTGGACGCGAAGATTACCGAGGCGCTGTCCCTTGCTGATGCGGAGAAGCGCAAGGTGATCATGGCCGACATCGAACGTCTGCTTCAGGACAGCGGCATCATCGTCCAGCCATATTGGCGCAAGCTGTACAACCACTCGTCACCCGCCGTGAAGAACCACGGCATGCATCCGACGTTCGAGCACGACTTCGGCAAGGTGTGGCTCGACAGGAAGGGATAGGCTCCGGTGGCGGTTATTCAAGTATCTATAACATTCCCATGACTGATTCCGAGCCAGATCAGCGCCTTGGCCGCTACGTCGAAACCCCTCTCGCGGCCGTTGCCTACCCGCAGCTGAAATTCTCCGAGAGCCTGCCTCACCTCTCGGTCGACAGTTATAGCGCCAACAAATGAGGCAGGCGCGCCTTCTATCCGAGGTACTCTCGAGCTGCACAGGCTTGCCAAAAATGCCAAGCAAGGTGGAGTTGCTTCTGACAGAAGCACAAGACAACGTGTGAGGTCGTAGGTGGGTTGGGTAAATATCCTACGCTGCTGCACGAAATACTTCGCTAGGAAGCGCTGTTTCCATCTGAAGCAGCATCGGATGCAGATGCGAGGGCGGCCGCAAGTAAAGATGGTTGCATGCCCCCGCAACCAAATACGAAAATGGCCCGGCTTGTCCGGGCCATTTTCGTGTACGGCGGTTGGTGGCCTGGGACGTCAGGCCTTCTCGTCAGCGCAGCCGAATCGAATTCAGGACGAAATCCACGATATGCGCCCGCCGCTCCGAGACAGCGGCATCCTCGGCGAGCGCGCGATTGAAGATGCGGCTCAGCGTGTGGATGTTGGCGAAGTAGAAGAAGCCCATGCCGGCAACCGACAGGTAGAGATGGAGCGGGTCCAGACCCTTTCTGAAGACGCCGTCCGTCTCACCTCGCCTCAGCGTCGTGGCGATCAGGTCAACGATCGGCCGGTTGACGGCCTCGACCCGGTCGGAGCCCTGCAGATGACGCCCGCCATGTGCGTTCTCGTCGGCCAGCAGCGAGACGAAATCCGGATGCGTGGCGAGATAATCGAATGAGAACTCGACCAGCCGGCGCATTGCCTCTTCCGGCGGATAGCGGCTCAGGTCGAGCTCCTGCTCGCGACGCCGGATCTCGCCGTAGACATATTCCAGGACAGCCGTATAGAGCCCGTCCTTGTTCTCGAAATAGTGGTAGACGAGTTGCTTGTTGACGCCCGCGCGCCGCGCGATGTCATCGACCCGCGCCCCTTCCAGGCCGCGCTCGGCAAACACCTGGCGCGCGGCTTCGAGCAGGACATCGCTCGACGGCAGCCGGTCCGGATCGGCCTTCTTTCGTCCGGGTCGCGAGGGAGCGGTCGCAGCGTCAGCCAAAATCAACCAGCCAGTTGGAATGCGTTGACTCCCCTTCTAGCGCGACGCATGCTGGCGCTGCAACGCCGCAGTATGGCCGCGGTGCTTCCGCCCACCGGGAAAGGCGGCTGTCTGAGGGCGGGCGCCACCACATGGCGGTAATGACGATCTGTCTATGCAACGAGGTAATCGCCGGCCTTTCGTTCCGCGACCAATGCATCTTCGTCCGCCAATCGGGCTATGACGGGCTTGAGATCGCACCGTTCACCTTGGGCGAGGATCCGACCCGGCTCTTGGCGTCGCGCGTCGCGGACTATCGCGCGATAGCCGATGGAGAGGGTGTAGCTGTCGGTGGGCTGCATTGGCTGCTTGCTGCGCCGCAAGGCCTGTCGATCACAAGCCGAGACAAGGCCGTCTTCGAGAGGACGTGTGACACTGGTCGGCGGCTGATCGACCTTTGCGCGGGCCTCGGCGGACGCTATCTCGTCCACGGCTCGCCGACGCAGCGCAAGCTGGACCCGGGCCACGAGGCCGCCGGCCGGGAGCGTGTACGCGACTATTTCGCCGCGGTGGCCGATGCGGCTGCCGACGCGGATATAACCTACCTCATAGAGCCCCTGGCCCGACGTGATACGGGCCTGATCAACACGATCGATGAGGCGCTGGGAATAATCAGCGACATCGGCTCGCCGGCGCTGAAGACCATGGTCGACTGCTATGCGGCGGCTTCCAATGGCGAGGATGTCGCGGCCCTGCTGGAGCGCTGGTTGCCCTACGGAGCCATATCGCACGTGCATTTCAACGACGACAATCGGCAGGGACCGGGGCAAGGCGGGATCGATTTTTCGGCGATCGTCTCGGCGCTGCGGGAACACGGCTATGCGGGCAATGCAGCGGTCGAACCGTTCGATTACGCGCCGGACGGACCGACATGCGCCAGCCGCGCCATCGGCTTCCTGCGCGGCATCGAGCAAGCATTTGATCGAAAAGAGCATTTTACGAGGACAATTGGGCCGGAGACATATCGCTGATGAGGATCAGCATCGTCACCGACGAACTGTCGAACGATCCGGCGACCGCATTCGAGATCGGCCTGGAATGGGGCATCCGTGAATTCGAGCTACGCGGCGTCTTCGACCGGCGCGTGCCGCGCATCGAGCCGCATCTGCGCCGCCGCCTGGTGCGTGCGATACGCGACTTCGGCGTGACCGTGCCGGTCCTGTCGCCGGGCCTGTTCAAGATCGGTCTGCCGGCGGCCGAGCCACTTCGATCAAATCTCGGCTGGATGGACGCTTCCTTCGACCTTGCCTGGTCGCAAGCGCGCACAGTGCTCGCCGACCATCTCGACAACCTCCTGCCGCAGACCCTCGATCTCGCCGCGGACCTTGGCGCGTCACAGATCATCGCGTTCAGCTTCGCGAGGGGCGCCGACAAGACCGATGCGATCCCGCAAGCGGTCGTCGAAGCGCTCGTCCGCGCCGCCGAATTGGCGGCGGCGGCAGGGATCAGGATTGCTGTGGAGACCGAGGAAGGTCACTGGGCCAATACGGGACGGCGCACCGCAGCGCTTGTCGAGGCGGTGTCGATGCCCAATCTCGGCATCAACTGGGACCCCGCCAATGCGCTGATCGACGGCGATCTGCCTTATCCGGCGGGTTATGAAGCCGTTCGCGAACACGTCTTCAACGTGCATTTCAAGGATGTCGCCGTCGCAGCCGACGGAAGCTGGACGATCGTCGAGCAGGGCGGGGTCGACTGGGCAGGCGAGATCACCGCGCTGCTGCGCGACGGCTATGCCGGCGCAATAGCGATCGAGCCGCATCTCGCGCCTTCGGTGGCCGTCTGCAGGCGTTCTCTGTCGCGGCTGCGGGCATTGATCGAAGCCGGACGCGTCGCCGCGAAGAATTTTTCAACTGGATAGTTGATTACTGAAAATTCTACCGATAGCGTGGTCCCAGCGGATGTGAGCCGGGGAGGTTGGCCATGCGGGCAGCGGTGGCGCAAAAGGGCGGAGACGAGGTGTCGCTGACTCCGGGTCCGGCTTTCCCGACATCGTTTGCGACCGCCGAGGCGCTTGACGACTTTCTCTCGACACCGGACACGGCGCTTGTGGAGGATATGGAGCGGCTCGATGGCGATATCCTCATCCTCGGCGTGGGCGGGAAGATGGGGCCCACGCTGGCGCGGCTGGCGCGCAACGCGGCGCCGGGAAAACGCATCATCGGCGTGGCCCGTTTCAGCGAACCCGGCTTGCGCGAAGAACTGACCAGACACGGCATCGAGACAATCCAGGCCGATCTGCTCGACCAGACGCAGATCGAGGCGCTCCCCCGGGTCAGGAACGTGATCTACATGGCCGGCCGCAAGTTCGGCGCGTCGAGCAACCAGGCGCTGACATGGGCCATGAATGTGCACAGCCCGGCGCTTGTCGGCTCCACGTTCCGCGATTCCCGCATCGTCGCCTTCTCGACCGGCAACATCTATCCGCTGGTCGATGTGCTGAAGCAGGGCGCGCTGGAAACCACGCAGCCGGGGCCGCGCGGCGAATATGCGATGAGCTGCCTCGGCCGCGAGCGCATGTTCGAATATTTCTCCGGCCTGCACGGAACACCCGGTCGGCTGTTTCGACTGAATTATGCGATCGATCTGCGCTACGGCGTCCTGTGCGACCTCGCCGGCCGGCTGCTCGCCAGGATGCCGATCGACCTGTCGCTGATGGGGCATGTGAACGTGATCTGGCAGGGCGACGCCAATGCGCAGGCCTTGCGCTCGCTGTTGCACTGCACGTCGCCCGCGACGCCGATCAATGTCAGCGGTCCCGAAACGATCTCGGTGCGCTGGCTGGCGGAGGAACTCGCCCAGCGCCTGGGCGTCGAAACCGAATTCGTCGGTGAGGAATCGCCGACCGCCTGGCTCACCAACAGCGCGGAAGCGACCCGCCTGTTCGGCTACCCGCGCGTGCCGTTGAAGATGATGATCGACTGGGTCGCCGATTGGGTCGGCCGCGGTATGCCGAGCTTCAACAAGCCGACGAAATATGAGGTCCGCGATGGCGGCTTCTGAGGTGTCGGCGTTCGACGGTCTTGCCATGGCCGACATCGATGCGGCGATGGCCCTGTCGACGGAAGCCGGCTGGAACCAGACCGCCGACGACTGGCGACATTTCATCACGCAGGGCCGCCCGATCTGCGTGCGCAAACCGGAGGGCGGGCTGGCTGCTTCGGCCGCGGCCCTTCCTTATGACGGGCCGTTCGGCTTTGTCAGCATGGTGCTGGTGACCGCCGACTGGCGTCGCCTGGGGATTGCGACGCGGCTCGTAGACCGTTGCGTCGAGGAGCTGGAAGCCACGCGCCGGACCCCGGTGCTCGATGCGACGGAGGCGGGCGCTAAGGTTTATGCGAAGCAGGGTTTCGTCGGGCAGTTCGCCTTCGACCGCTGGCAGGGGACGCTGGCTGGTGCGGACGTCTCCGATAGCACCGCGCCGGTTGATGTCTCGCGCATCGTCGCTCGCGACGCCGAGGTTGCCGGCGCTGGCCGCCCGGCGCTGCTGACCGATTTTCTGGCCCGGCCGGAGACGGTCGCGCTGGAGGCGTCCGGCGGATTTGCGCTCGCTCGGGCGGGCCGGCGCGCAACGCAGGTCGGCCCCGTTGTCGCAACGGACGAAAGCGGCGCGCTCGCCCTGATGCAGCGGTTGTTTGCGCGGCTCCGCGGCCTGGTGTTCATCGATGTGCCAAGCCGCTGGAGCAGGATTGCCGCCTGGCTCAAGGCAACCGGCTTTTCCATCCAGCGTGGCTTCACGCGCATGGCGCTCGGCCGGGCCGAACCTTTCGGCCAGCCGTCGCGCCTGTTCAGCGTTGCCGGCCCGGAGTTTGGCTGATGGCGATTTCGGATGGCCTGAATATCCTCAAGGGCGGCACGGTCATTCCGGCGCATCCGCTTGCGCTGACCGCCGCGCGCAAGCTCGACGAGCGCCGCCAGCGGGCGCTGAGCCGCTACTACATCGACGCGGGCGCGGGCGGGCTCGCCGTCGGCGTGCATACGACGCAATTCCAGATTCGCGAGGCTGGCCTCTATGCGGAGGTTCTGCGGCTCGCGGCCGACGAGGCGCGCAACTGGGCTGACCGTCCGCTGGTGATGGTCGCCGGACTTGCCGGGCCGACGAAACAGGCGGTCGCCGAGGCCGAGACCGCGCTGTCGCTCGGCTATCATGCCGGCCTGCTCAGCCTGGCAGCGATGAAGACACAGTCGGCGGACGCCATCATCGAGCATTGCCGGGCGGTGGCGGAGCACATTCCGCTGGTCGGGTTCTATCTCCAGCCGGCGGTTGGCGGACTGCATCTCGACGCCGATTTCTGGACGCGTTTCGCGGCCATCGGGAATGTGGTTGCGATCAAGGTCGCGCCCTTCAATCGCTATCGCACGATCGACGTCATGCGCGGCGTCGCCGAGGCGGGGGCCGAGGACCGCATCACGCTCTACACCGGCAATGATGATCACATCGTGCTCGATCTCGTCACGCCGTTCGACATCGTGCGCAATGGCGAGACGGTGCGCCTGCGCTTTACCGGCGGCCTGCTGGGTCACTGGTCGGTCTGGACCTCATCGGCCATTCGCCTGTTCCGGCAGTGCCGGGAAGCCGCGGACGAACGTGCGGTGCCGGCCAATCTTCTGGCGCTCGATGCCAAGGTGACCGACTGCAACAGCGCCTTCTTCGATGTCGCCAACAATTTCCATGGCTGCATCGCCGGCTGCCACGAGGTGCTGCGCCGCCAGGGTCTGCTGGAGGGCATCTGGTGCCTTGATCCGAACGAAGGGCTGAGCCCGGGGCAGTCGGCGGAAATCGACCGGGTGCTGAGGCAGCATGCCGATCTCGCCGACGACTCCTTCATCGCCAACAATATCGAGCGCTGGTTGGGCTGATGACGATCCCGCCCCTTCATCGAAGCTGGCGCGGCGCTACGGCTACAGCGTTCCGTTGGGGTTTCGGCCGATGAACCGGATCGGTCAGAAACTCGTCCACTGGTTGCCCGCAATCGCGCTCTTCGCGCTGCTGTTCCTGCTCTGGCAGATGGCGTCGACCGTTTTCGGCATTCGCGAATATCTGCTGCCGAGCCCGGCTTCAGTGTGGGTCGCCATGACGTCCGGCGAGATCGATTGGGCCGGCCACATCGCCGCGACCGCTCTGGCGATTTTCGGCGCGTTCATCATCGCCGCCGCCGGTGGCATCCTGCTCGGCACGATCATTGCGTGGTCCGGCGTGATGAACCGTGCGCTCATGCCGTTCCTGGTGTTCGTCAACACGCTGCCCAAGGTGGCGATCGCGCCGCTGTTCCTGCTCTGGCTCGGCTATGGCATCATCCCGAACATGCTGATCGGCGCGCTGATCGGCTTCTTCCCGGTTGTCATCAACACCGCCGTCGGCCTGTCCCAGATCGACGACGACATGCTCGACCTCGGCCGCGTCTTCAATGCGCCGAAGTGGAAGGTTTTCGCCAAGATCCGCATTCCGAATGCCTACCCCTACATCCTGTCGGCGCTGAAGGTGACCGCCACATCGGCCGTGGTCGGCGCGATCGTCGGCGAGTTCGTCGCCTCGCAGCGTGGTCTCGGCTACGTGATCATCACCTCGCAGAGCAGCATGAACACGCCGCTCGCATTCGGAGCGCTCGTCTGGATTTCGATCATCGGCCTCGTGCTGTTCGGCGCCGTCGCCGGCCTGTCGCGGATTGTCGCCCCCTGGGCGGAAGGTCAGGAAGCAAAGTGAACGCCCGAATGGGCTCAAAATGGGAGCATGAAATATGTTGAAGAAATTGATCGCGACTGCGGCCCTGGCGGCTGTTCTTGCTTCGCCCGCCTACGCACAGGAGCAATTCAAATTCGCACTGAACTGGTTCCCGGTCGGCGACCATGCCGCCTATTGGGTCGCGATGGAGAAAGGCTATTTCACCGATGAAGGTCTCGATGTGACGCTCGAGAACTCCAAGGGTTCGGGCGACTCGATCGCCAAGGTCGACACCGGCGCGGCCGATGCCGGGCTCGCCGACGCGGCTGTCGTCATCGCTTCGAAGGCGCGCGGCACGACCGTCAAGGTCGTCGGCATGGTCTTCGACAAGACGCCGATGAACGTCTTCTCCTCCAAGGACAACCCCGTCGCGACGCCAAAGGATCTCGAGGGCAAGACGATCGGCGCGCCGGCTGGCGACAGCCAGCGCCAGATGTGGCCAGCCTTCGCCAAGGCCAACAATATCGACGAGACGAAAGTCACCTGGGTGAATATCGAGCCCACCGCCAAGATCGCCGCTCTCGCGGAGAAGAGGGTGGATTCCGTCTCCGACTACACCACCGGCCTGCCGCTCTACGAAAAGCCGATGGGCGCGGGCAATGTGGTGATGCTGCCTTGGGCCGACCACGGCTTCGACATGTATTCTATGTCGATCATGGCGAGCGAAAAGACGATGAAGGACCGCCCGGAGGTTCTGAAGAAATTCCTCAAGGCGGCCTACAAGGGCTGGCATGACGTGATGGCCGATCCCGCCGCGGCCATGGTGATCTTCAAGAGGCGTGTGCCGGAGATCGACGAGGTCGCGCTGGCGGCCAACATGAAGATGGGTCTCGAACTGATGAAGACCGACAACTACAAGAACAATGGCATCGGCTGGATCGACGAGACGAAGATGTGCCATTCGGTCGATCTGGTGAACACCTATATGGGCCTGCCCAAGAAGGTGGAGTGCGCCGATACGTTCAGCACCGAATATCTGACCAAGGTGGATATGCCCTGAGCGATATCGACCGGACCGGGAAAAGCCGCGTGACACGCAAGATGATCGAACTCGACAGGGTCGGAATGGTCTACCAGACCGGTTCCGGCCCTGTCGAAGCGTTGCGCGACATCAACCTCTCGGTGACCGAAGGCGAGTTCGTCTCGCTGGTCGGGCCGAGCGGTTGCGGCAAGTCCACGCTGCTCCGCGCGCTGGCCGGGCTGCGGCCCGCCACCAGTGGCGGGATCGTGGTCGATGGCCAGCCCGTCACGCGCCCGATCTCCAAGGTGGGCATGGTGTTCCAGGCAGCCGTGCTGCTGAAATGGCGCACCGTGCTCGAAAACGTGCTGCTGCCCGCCGATCTTTCCGGCCTGAACCCGCGCGCCTATCGCGATCGCGCGCGCGATCTGCTCAAGCTCGTCGGGCTGGAGGGGTTCGAGACAAAGCGGCCGGGCGAGCTGTCGGGCGGCATGCAGCAGCGCGTCTCGCTCTGCCGGGCATTGCTGCTGGATCCGCCGCTGCTCTTGATGGACGAACCGTTCGGCGCGCTCGACGCGATGACGCGCGACGACATGAACCTCGAATTGCTGCGCGTTTGGGGCGAGGCGAGCGCCGACGGCCGGCGCAAGACGGTGCTGTTCGTGACGCATTCGATTCCCGAGGCCGCATTCCTGTCGGATCGCGTTGTCGTCATGTCGCCGCGTCCGGGCCGCATCGCCGAAATTGTCGACATCACCCTTCCGCGCCCGCGCACGGTCGAAACGCGCGCCACCGCGACCTTCGGCGAACTGTCGCTGCGCATCCATGACATTCTCACCGGGCGGCAGGACGGCGGGGTGCGTCAGCCGCTGCAGGCGCTGGCGTAGCGTCGCGATGAAGGTGCGCGTCACCGAGATCGAGCGGCGCGAGCGGCCCAACCGGCTGCGCATGCCGTTCCGGTTCGGCGTGACGACTGCGACGCATGGTCGTCAGGCCATCGTGCGGCTGCGCCTGAAATTCGAGAACGGCGCGGAGGCCGAAGGCTGGTCGGCCGAGGCGCTTGGCGCCAAATGGTTCGACAAGAATCTCGCGCTGACAGATGCCGACAATCACCATCAGTTGCGCCGATCGCTGGAGATCGCCTCCGACGCCTATCTCGGCGACGCCTTCGCCAGCCCCTTCGATCATTTCGCGGCCCGCTACGAGGCGCATACCCGGTCCTGCGCTGCGGAGGGTCTCAACCCGCTGATCGCCAGCTATGGCCAGTCGCTTGTCGATCGCGCGCTGCTCGACGCGTTCTGTCGCGGGCTTGGCGTCTCGTTCGATCATGCATTGCGTGCCGGCATGGTGGGCTTGAGAGCGACGCCGCTGACACCCGAGCTTGCCGGGTTCGATTTCGGGCGCCTGTTCGGGGCCGCCGCACCCGCCGGGCATATCGCCGTGCGCCATACGGTCGGCCTTGTCGATCCGATCGTCGCCTCGGATATCACCGAAGGTGACCGTCTGGATGACGGCCTGCCGCAAAGCCTCGACCAGGTGATCGAGCGCTACGGCAATCGCTACTTCAAGCTCAAGATCAGCGGTGACCGCGACGCCGACATCGACCGTCTGGAACGTATAGCCGGCGTGCTCGACCGTCTGGACACGCCCTATTTCGCGACGCTCGACGGAAATGAGCAGTATGGCGATGCGGGTGCGATCGCGGAGTTCTATCTCGGCCTGTCCCGGCGTCCGGCGCTTGGCCGTATGCTCGCGTCGATCCTTTATGTCGAGCAGCCGATTGCCCGCGCATCGGCTCTGTCCGTGCCGGTCAAGGAACTGGCGAGGCATGTTCCGGTCATCATCGACGAGTCGGACGGGGAATTGTCCGCCTTCGTGCAAGCACGCGAGCTTGGCTACACCGGCGTATCCTCCAAGGCATGCAAGGGCGTGTGGAAATCGATCCTCAACCTGGCGCGATGCCGGCTGTGGAACGGCGCGACGGATGTGCGATACGTGATGTCCGCCGAGGATTTGACCTGCGAGCCGGGGATTTCGCTGCAGCAGGATCTTGCGCTGGTCGGACTGCTGGGTCTGACCCATGTCGAGCGCAACGCCCATCATTTCATCGACGGGTTTGGCGGGCGGCCCGTCGCGGAGGAGCGCGCATTCCTCGCCGCGCATCCCGACCTCTACCATGATGATGGCGGCCGGGTGCGCCTGCGCATCGAGCGCGGCGATCTCGCAGTGGGGTCTTTGCTCCCGGCGGGTTTCGGGACGCTCGTCACGCCATCGTTCGACGCCGCCGCGCCGATGCCAAAGGCCCAATGGCCGTTGGCCGGGCAGAAGGAATTCGCAAGCCGATGAATTCGCACGGCCTCGAAGCCTATGATGCGCTTGGCCTGGCGGAACTGGTTCGCACCAGGCAGATCACGCCGCTGGAAATCCTCGAAGCCGCGATCGGGCGTATCGAGCGACGCAACCCCGAACTCAATGCCGTCGTGACCAAGACCTATGACGCGGCGCGGCGCCAGATCGACCAGGGGCTGCCCGACGGGCCTTTTGCCGGTGTTCCCTACCTTTTCAAGGAACTGGTTGTCTCCGTCGAGGGCGCGGCCACCACATCCGCGTCGCAACTCTACGCCGGCAATATCGCGAGCGCCGACAGCGAACTGGTACGGCGCGTTCGCAAGGCCGGCATGGTCATCGTCGGCAAGACCAATTCGTCGGAATTCGGCTTGCAGCCTGTGACCGAGCCGCGCCTCTACGGGCCGACACGAAATCCGTGGAACCTGGCCCACTCGCCCGGCGGCTCCAGCGGCGGCTCGGCGGCGGCGGTCGCCGCCGGCCTCGTTCCGATCGCCCATGCAACCGATGGCGGCGGCTCGATCCGCATCCCCGCCTCGTGCTGCGGGTTGTTCGGCCTGAAGCCGACCCGGGCGCGCATCACGGCCGGCCCTGAAGGCGGCGAGGGCCTGTCCGGCCTTGCCGCCCAGCACGCCGTCTCATGGTCGGTGCGCGACAGCGCGGCACTGCTCGACGCGACAGCCGGGCCGATGCCGGGGGACCCTTATGCGCCCGCGTCGCCCGCGCGGCCTTATCTTGAATCGGCCGCGCGCGATCCGGCGCGCTTGCGGATCGCCGTCTCGGATGCCGCGCCCAACGGCGCGCCGGTCGATCCGGAGGTGGCAGCCGCCGTGCGTGCCGCCGCACGCCTCTGCACGGAACTCGGCCACAGTGTCGAGGAGGCCTCGCCTCGTTTTGACGTCGCGACGACGGAGGCTGCGTTCTCCGTGATATTCCAGGCCAACACCGCCACCAATGTCGGGCGCGCGACCGGAGGCCGTCTGCCGTCGCCCGATCTGGTCGAACCGCTGACCATGGCGCTGGCAGAGCGCGGCATGCGGCTGGGCGCGACCGACTATATCCTCGCCGTTCAGGCGATGCACCGCGAAAGCCGCCGGATCGCCGGTTTCTATGAGCGGTACGATCTCTGGCTGACGCCGACCATAGCGTCGCTGCCGCCCCGCATCGGCGAATACAGTTCCGATGTCGACAACGTCGATGAGTGGCTGAGCCGCCTGATGCGGTTCATCCCGTTCACCTGGATTTGCAACCTGACCGGCCAGCCTGCCATGTCCGTGCCGTTTGCGATCTCAGCCTCGGGCCTGCCGATCGGCGTCCATTTCGCTGCGCGCTACGGCGATGAAGCAACGCTGTTTTCGATCGCAGGGCAGATCGAACGATCGCGACCGTGGAGGGTCGGCTCCAAGCAGGCCTGAACTTGTCAGGCTTCAGCGCGCGGGAAGGATGCCCCGCAAGATCGTATCGGTGATGGTGACGGCCGCGGCTTCAAAATCTTCGGCCTTGAGACGTGTCTTACCCAAACCGTCGACCGCCGCGGGCTCGAAATCCGAATAGAACTGGGTCGCCGCCCAGAGCATGATGAACAGATGGCGAGGGTCGACCGGCAGCATCTTGCCATCGTTTATCCACCCATCGACCACCTTCACATAAGCGTCGGTCATCTGCCGGATATGCTCGCGATCCTTCCTTTTCAGAAACCGCGCGCCATGGATCATCTCGCCCGCGAAGAGCCGCGATTCCGCAGCGTTCTTCCGCGTGTAGTCGAGCTTTGCCCGGATATAGAGGCGGAAAGCATCAGCCGGCTCGCGCTCGGGCGAAATGTATTTCAGGGCGTCATCCCATCCCGCGATCAAGCGGGCGATGATGGCCGTGTAAATCTCCTCCTTTGAGGAGAAGTAGTAATAGACATTGGCTTTCGGCAGGCCGGACGCCTCGGCAATTTCCGCGATGCGCGTGCCATCGAAGCCCTTGCGCGAGAAGACCTCGATCCCGGCTTTTATGATGATCCGCTTGTTCCGCTCGCTGATGCGCTCTTCAGGATTTCGTGCCCTTGCCATGCGGTTCCCGCTCCCGAACTTCCTGCCGCCCCGCGAGCGCTGCGCCTCGATGGCAGAAGCCTGCGACGCACATGCTGCCTTTCAGGACGAAAAGCAAGTACGGCCATCGGCGATCCAATAAATTGACGATCTGGTCAAATTTTTCTGACCGATATGTCATATTCCTGATTTTGAAAGTTGACACTTTGGTCAACTTTTGAATAGGCTTCATGGCAATCGGGAGGAGGACGGCTGCATGCCGGGGCGGTTGAGGGACGCAATGGCGGAGACATTGGCGGACTGGGAGTCCGACTTGCCTGCCGCGTGGCGCGCAACCCTCGGCCCGATTGGCCCAGCATTCGACCAGATCGATCCTGCTCTCGATTTCGAGGCGTGGGAGCCGATCTTTCCAGCCCGCCGCGGCAAGACCTTTCCGGGGCAGCCGAAAGGCGCCCATGCGCTCGCCGCCTTCGACGGCATTTCACCTGAAGGCGTCCGATGCATGATCCTCGGCCAGGATCCCTATCCCGAGCCGGGCTTTGCCACTGGCCGCGCCTTCGAGGCGGGCAACCTCGCCTCATGGGCCGAACTCGACAAGATGTTCTCCAGTAGCATCCGCGTCTATATGCAGCTCGTCGTCGCCGCGCGGACCGGCATTGACCGCCTCTCCGAGAGCTTCGATCGCTGGCCGGAAGTCAGGTCCATGCTCCTGGACCCGTCGTTCCATATCGAGGGCCCGAACGAGATAGCCGATCGCTGGGTTGGCGATGGCGTCCTGCTTCTCAATGCCTCGCTGACCCTTTCCCGGTTCAAGGTGGACATCGACCCGCACCAGTCGCGCGGCCATATGCCCTTCTGGCGGCCGCTAATGCTGCGCGTGATCGAGAGGCTTCTGCAGTCCGAACGACCCGTTGTCTTCATCGGGTTCGGCGCGGCGGCTGCCGACATCTTTGCCGCCGCCGGCGTCGCTGAAGGGCGCAGCGGTCGCGTTGCGCTGGTCCAGCGCCAGCATCCGGCATTCGCCGACGCGGTGCTCGGCAAACCGAACCCGTTCACACTTTGCAATTCCTACCTGGAGGCGATGGGTTCCGCACCCATCGCGTGGTGATCGATGGCGGCGAAACCGGAATATGACTTCATCATCGTGGGCGCGGGCTCGGCGGGATGTGTGCTCGCCAACCGGCTGAGCGCCAATCCGGCCAATCGCGTGCTGCTGCTGGAAGCAGGCGGCAGGGATCGCAACCCGCTTTTCCGCCTGCCGATGCTGATGGGCAAGCTTTTCCACTCCGGCATCTACAACTGGCACTATCAGACCGAGCCTGAGCCGTATCTGAACGGCCGCTCGCTCTACTGGCCGCGCGGCAAAGTACTGGGCGGCACCTCGACCATCAATGGCATGATCTATGTCCGCGGCAATCGCCACGACTATGATCGCTGGTCCCAGCTCGGCCTGCAGGGCTGGTCCTATGAAGACGTCCTGCCGGCTTTCCGCCGTTCCGAGGCGCATATCCAGCGCAAGGACAACTATCACAATGGCGAGGGCGAACTGACGGTCTGCCGGGCGCGGGGCAACAACCCGCTGATGGATGTCTTCGCCCAGGCCGGCGTCGAGGCAGGTTATCCGTTGAACGACGATTTCAACGGCGCCGCCCAGGAAGGCTTCGGCCGCTACGACTTCACCATCCGCAGGGGCAAGCGCTGGTCGACCTCGTGGGCGTTCCTGCGGCCGGCGCTCGGCCGATCGAACCTGACGGTCATAACCGGCGCCGAGACGACCCGGCTTCTCTTGGAGCATGGCAGGGCGTTCGGCGTCGAATACCTGCGCAACGGCGCACTGCACCAGGCGCGCGCCGGGCGCGAAATCGTTCTTTCGGCCGGCGTCGTCAATTCTCCCAAGGCACTGCTCCTGTCCGGCATCGGTCCGGCGGACGAGATCAAGGCCGTTGGTCTCAAGCCCGTCCATGACCTGCCCGGCGTCGGCAAGAATTTGCAGGACCATGTCGATTGCGTGATGAGCTGGGAATGCCGTGAGCCGGTGACGCTGTTCGGCGACCTCCGCGCCGACAGGCTGATCCCCGCGGTCGCCCAGGGCATGCTGTTCGGCGAGGGAATCACAACCACCTTCCCCTATGAGGCCGGGGCCTTCATCCGCTCGAACAGCGAACTGATCGCGCCGGACATCCAGCTTCATTTCATGCCGGCGCTGGAGAAGACCGCCAATTTGCACTTCCCCAATCCGTTCCGGAAGCAGCCCGTTGAAGCCAATCACGGCTTCACGATCCGCGTCGGACCCGTCAATCCAGCGAGCCGCGGCGAGATCACCCTCCGTTCATCGAACCCGACCGACAAGCCGAAGATCCGGGCCAACTACCTCCAGTCGGATTTCGACATCCGCACGATGATCGATGGCATCCGGCTGACCCGCGACATTGTCGGGCAAAAGGCATTCGATCGCTATCGCGGCAAGGAGCTCGCTCCAGGCCCCGCGTCGCTGAGCGACGCGGAACTGACGGACTGGCTGCGCGCGACCGCCATGACCACCTTCCATCCGGTCGGCACCGCCAAGATGGGCACCGATCCGATGGCCGTCGTCGATGCCAGGCTGAAGGTCCATGGCATCGAAGGACTGCGTGTCGCCGATGCATCGATCATGCCGATCATATCGAGCGGCAACACCAATGCGCCTGCCATCATGATCGGCGAGAAATGCGCCGAATTCATCCTGAACGCATAGGAGCGAGCCATGATCCTCGAACACCGCACCTACACATTCAGGCCAGGCACCGTCGACAAGTGGATGAAGAAATACGAGGCGGAGGGCCTGCCGGTGCAGAAGCGCCACCTCAACAAGTTCGTCGGGCTCTACGCATCCGAAATCGGCACCCTGCATACGACGGTGCTGATGTGGGCCTATGACAGTCTCGCGGACCGCGAGGCGCGCCGGACCGCCATGTATGCCGATCCGGACTGGCAGAAATTCATCTCCGAAATCTGGGCGCTCGATGCGATCCAGAAGCAGGAGGTGATGATCATGACCCCGGCCTCCTATTCGCCGCCGCTCTGAGACGCGGGGTCACGCGGCGGGGCGCGAATGAAAGACTATCAACCATCAAAAGAGGGAACTGACATGACCGACAAGACTGGGATTTCGACAATGAACCGCCGCGGCTTCCTGCAGGCCGGCGCCGGCGCAGCAGCGCTCGCGTTTGCCGCAAGCATCGTGCCGGAATTCGCCAGGGCGGCAGGGGGGCTGGTGGCGCTCGTCCACACTCAGGCCGCCGGCGACAATGGGCCGGTTGATCAGATGATCGCCAAGCTCAAGCAACTTTCCGAGGAGAAGGGTTTCGAGCACCGCGCCATTTATGCGCAGGACCCGGCGACCTACGAGACTGTCTTCCGCACGCTTGGCGACGCGGGCGCAGCCATCATCATCTCGACCTTCAACGAGGTGGCCGAGCCGTTCAAGGCGCTGGCGCCATCCTATCCCAACACGAAATGGATCCAGCTCTTCGGCGACGCTTTCGATCCGCCGATCCCGAATGTGGTCACCGTCTCCTACGACTATTATCTCGGCTGCTATCTGTCCGGCATCTTCGCGGCCAAGATGTCGACCACCGGCAAGATCGGCTTCATCGGCGGCATTTCGATCCCGCCGCTGAACGCCGACTTCAATGCGCTCAAGGCCGGCGTTCTTTCGGTTCGTCCCGACGCGACCGTCACGGCGGCTTTCGCCGGCTCCTTCCAGGACCCGGCCAAGGGCCAGGAAATAGCCACGCAGATGTACAATGACGGCATCGACTACATCCAGACGGATGCGGCGGCGACGGACGGCGGCATCATCGCGGCGGCCAACGAGAAGGAAGGCCGCATGGTGAGCTGCCTCGCGCCGGCGCAATATGCGCTCGGACCCAGGTCGGTCATTTCAATCGTCAGCCTCGACTTCGGCGCATCGCTCTTCAACGAGGCGACCAAGGCCCTGGACGCCGATTGGAAGGGGGGCCAGCATGAGCATACCGGTCTTGGAACCGGCGTCATCGACTTCGTGCCGTCGCCCCTCTTTGCCGAACAAGGCCCGGCCGATCTCGTGGCCAAGGCCAAGGAAGCGATCGCCGCGGTCGACAAGGCGCGCGCCGGCATCCTCGACGGCTCGATCAAGGTCGAGTTCAACACCACGCTCTGACGGTTCGAGGGCCTCGCCCCGACGGGCGAGGCTCTCGCGACCGCGACCAGCACTGGTGGCGTCACTGCGAATGTCTGCTGCCGCGCTGCATGTGATTTGACGTTGCGGGGAATGATCGATGCCCGGAGAAGTCAGGCCTGCTCTCGAATGCCGTGACGTGACGGTGAGGTTCGGCGACGTCACGGCCCTTGCCGATGTTTCCGTATCCTTTGCGCCCGGCCGGATTCATGCGGTGGTCGGGCAGAACGGGGCCGGAAAGACGACGTTCGCACGGGTCGCCGCCGGGCTGGTGCAGCCGACCTCCGGCGTCGTCGAGGTCATGGGGCGCGAAATCCGCACCGGCCATGTCGGCGACAGCCGCGCGGCGGGCGTTGAACTCGTGCACCAGAGCTTCGCGCTGCCGCCATCCTTTACCGTGGCCGAAACCATGGAATTCGGCGCGACCGGGAAAGGCGGCCTCTACAGCCGCAAGGGACTCGCCGGCAAGTGGGCCAGTCATCTGGCCGGTCTCGACGTGCAGGTCGATCTTGGACGGCGTATCCGCGACCTGCCGATCGAGACCCAGCAAGGCATCGAGATCGCCCGGGCGCTGGTGACGGATGCAAAGGTGCTGATCCTCGACGAGCCGACGGCGGTTCTGTCTCCGGCCGGCATCGAGACGCTGTTCCTTCGGGTGCGCCGGCTGAAGGAGCGCGGCGTCACCGTCATCCTGATCCTTCACAAGATCCGCGAAGTGCTCGGCATCGCCGATACGGTCACGGTGCTGCGCGGCGGGCGCAAGGTCGAGGGTCCGCTGGCGATCAAGGATGTTTCCGCCGAGAAACTGGCCAGTCTCATCATCGGTGAGGCTGCGACCAGATCGCTCGATGCGCATGACCGCAAGGCTCTGGTTGGCAGCGGAGCCCCTCAAGGAGAAGTGGCCGCCACCGCGACGAAAGCACGCCCGGCCGTCCTTCGCATGCACGGCGTCTCGACCAGGCCCGACGGCGAAGGCATCGCCCTTGAGCACGTCGATCTCGAGATCCGGCCCGGCGAAATCGTCGGCATTGCCGGTGTGGAGGGCAACGGCCAGAAGACGCTGGTCCGCGCCATCTCGGCGCTGGCGGATCTTTCCCAAGGGTCGATCAGCCTGGTCGGCGAAGACGTGACCAACAAGCCGCTCGCCGCACGGCGCGGGGCCGGCCTGCGCATCATCCCCTTCGAACGCAATGTCGAAGGGCTTAGCCTGACCAGTTCGCTCTGGGAGAACTGGAGTGCGCGGCAATTGCTCCAGGGCGGGCTGCTGCGCCTGATCCGTCCATCGGCGATCCGTCAGGATTGCGATCGTTCGCTGAAGGATTGGAGCGTACATTACCACAATCCCGGCCAAAGGGCGGGCTCCCTCTCCGGCGGCAATGCTCAGAAAGTGATCCTCGCGCGCGAGGTCGATCGCGACGCGAAGCTCATCATCGCGGCCCAGCCGACGCGCGGCCTCGATATCGGCGCAACCGCGTTTGTGTGGACGTCATTGCGCGCCGCTCGTGAAGCCGGCGCGGCCATCCTCCTCATCTCGTCCGATCTCGACGAGCTCTTCGACATATCCGATCGCGTGCTGGTCATGCTTTCGGGGCACATAAACGGGGAATTCAGCGCTCCCTACGACATCCAGTCGGTGGGTGCGGCGATGACCGGGGCAGCCGCAAGGGCAACAGCATGAGAGACAGTGTCGTCACCATCGGCCGCAGCCTTGTCTTCGTCGTCTTCGCGTTGCTCCTCTGCGCCGTCGTCTTCCAGTTCGCCGGATACAACGCTCCAGTCATGCTGTGGTCGGTCGCCGATGGAGCATTCCTGCGAACCGGCGCGATGGCGCAAAGCCTCAGATGGGCTTTGCCCCTATTCATCACGGCGGTCGGCGTCGTCATTTCGTTCAGGGCCGGCTTTTTCAACATTGGCGCACAGGGCCAGTTCTATGTCGGTGCGATTTCAGCCGCCTTCGCCGCCGAATTCCTGTCCGGCGGGCCGGCATTCATCGTGATTCCGCTGATCATGCTTGCCGGCATGGCGGGCGGCGCCCTCTGGGCGCTCTGGCCGGGCCTGTTGCGGCTGCGGTCAGGCACCGATGAGGTCATTACCACGCTTATGGGGAATTTCCTCGCCGGCCTGCTCCTGGTCTATGTCACCTCCGGACCGCTCAAGGATCCGTCAGGCAGCGGCCAGCAGGCGTCGAGCCGGCCGCTCGATGCCGCCTATCGCATCTCCGATTCGCTTGGCCTTTCGCCCATCATCATCGGCATCGCCATGCTCGTCGGCGTCCTGATGTGGCTGCTGGTCAATCGCACCGCTTTCGGAGTGCTCGCCGGCCTGGCCGGCCGAAACGGAACGATGGTACAATGGCAGGGCGCGCGCATATGGAAACTTGGATTGGCCAGTTTCCTGATCTCGGGCGCACTGGCGGGCCTTGCCGGAACCGTCGAGTTCATGGGTCCGAACGGGCGCATCGCCTCCGGGTTCCTGCCCGCGCATGGATTTACCGCGATCCTGATCGCGCTGGTCGCCAATCTCTCGGTTATCGGAACCGCGGCCGCTGCGGTGTTCTTTGGCGGGCTGGCCTCGGCCGCACTCTATCTGCCGATCATGGCCGGCCTTCCGGCCGCCGCCATCGACATCATCAACGCGGCGATCGCCCTGTTCATCACGGCGAAGTCCAGCCTGGTCGACAGGCTGCTTGGAGCCGGAAGGCGCTCCTCATGAACGAGATCATTATCGCCATTCTCCGATCCGGAACGCCGCTGATCTATGTCACGCTGGCCGGAGTCATCGCGCAGCGCGCAGGCGTCTGGAACCTTGGCCTGGAGGGCCTGATGATCATCGGCGCATGCGCCACGATCATCGGCATCATGCTCACCCATTCGGTCGCCGCGGCGCTGCTGATGGCCATTGCGCTCTGCGTCATCGCGTCGATCCTGCTCTGGTTCGTCATCGACCGGCTGAAGGCAAATCCGATCATTGCGGGCCTCGGCCTGACCGGCCTCGGCATCGGCGGCACGGCGCTGGCGGTGCAGTCGATCTTCGGCAGCCAGGCGACGGTGACCGCACCCTTCGGCCTTCCCAAGCTTGGACCCGCCTTCGGCCCATACGGCGTCCTCTCCATCTCGGTTGCGGCCATGCCTTTCGTCGTCTTCGGCATGTGGGTCCTGCTCCGGCGCACGCGCTTCGGCCTAAGGCTGGCGGCTGCGGGCGAGCATCCCTTCGCGGCGCGAAGCGTCGGCGCGAACCCGTCGCGCATGCGGTTCATAGCACTCGCCATCGGCGGGGTGCTTTGCGCCATCGGCGGCGCGGAGCTCGCCGCCGGCAGCCTGCAATTCTTCGCCCAAGGCATGACAGCCGGTCGCGGCTTCATGGCGTTCGCCGCCGTCATCTTCGGCGCCGCCCATCCCGTTGCCGCAGCGTTCGCCGCCCTGTTCTTCGCGGTGGCCGGCGCGCTCGGCATACGCGCCCAGCTCACGTTCGGCGACAAGGTTCCGCACGACCTTCTGCAAGCGCTGCCCTATCTCGCCACCGTGTTCGGGGTCTGGATTTCCGGAAAGCTGCGCGGCGGCGCCAAGGCGGCGAACGGCTTCGCGGAACTCAGGGACCAGTAAAGGCAGGAAGCACACAGGCATGTCATTCGCCCAGCGCCATCCGATCCGGGACATCTGCATCCTCGTGACGGACATCGAAGCGTCGATCCGCTTCTATGTCGAAAAGCTCGGCTTCAAGCTGAAGCATCGCGCGCCCGGCTTCGCAGATTTCACAGGCGCGGGCCTGACGCTGGCGCTCTGGGAACGCGATCATATCGCCCATCATGCCGGTGTAAGGGTCAGGCCGAATTCCTCCTCGGCTGTGCTGATCGCCGTGCTGCTGGACAGCCCAGCGGAACTCGACCGCATCCATGACGACCTCGCCGCAAAGGGCATCTCGTTCCTCGGTCCTCCCCGTGACTACGACTGGAATGCGCATTGCGCCTATTTCCAGGGTCCTGATGGAGAGACGTGGGAACTCTATGCCTGGCTCGACGGCGGCGCGCCCGGAAAGGTGGACGAAGCATGACCCGCAAGCTGATCATCCTCACCGATCCCGGTCAGGACCAGGCGGCGGCCATCCTGATGATCCTGGGACAGAAGCAGGCCTTCGAGGTGTTGGGACTGGTCGCCACGGCCGGAAATATCAATCTAGGCCACACGATCACCAATTGCCTGAAGCTGCTGGAACTGGCTGGCCGACCCGACATTCCCGTGTTCGCGGGCTGCCCGCATCCGATCATCCGTCCGCTCGTCATGGCCGAGCATGTCCACGGTCCGACCGGTCTCGACGGCCCGGACCTGCCGCGACCCTCGATCAAGGCGCGGGAGCAGCATGGTGTCGACTTCATCATCGATACGGTCCGCGCTCATCCCGGCGAGGTCACGATCTGCTCGCTATCGCCGATGACGAACCTGGCTCTGGCGCTGCGCAAAGCGCCGGACATCGCCGACAAGATCAATGACGTCGTCGCCATGCTCGGAGCCTATTTCGAAGTCGGCAACATCACGCCGACGGCCGAGTTCAATTGTTATGTCGATCCGGAGGCGGCCGACATCGTTCTGAGGTCCGGCATCAGGACCACGCTGCTGCCCCTCGACGTGACTCACCAGATGCGCTCGACTCGCGAACGGCTCGACGCGATGCGTGCGCTGGGCAATCGCTGCGGCGTCGCGACCGCCGAAATGCTGGAATTTTCCGAGGCCTTCGATCTCAGGAAATATGGCTGGGACGGCGCTCCCTTGCATGGCCCCTGCGTGCCGGCGTTCATGCTGGCGCCCGAGATATTCTCCGGCCGGCAGATCAATGTCTCCGTCGAACTGACCGGCGCCCTGACGTCAGGCATGACGGTGGCCGACTGGTGGCAGATCACCGACCGGCCGAGAAACGTCTTCTATGTCAGGGACGGCGATCCCGTCGCCTATTACGATCTTCTCATCCGCTCGCTGGGGAATTTGCCATGAGTGAGATCCTGATCCGCGATGCGACGATTTTGGCGATGGACGCCGAGCACGATGCGCGGCCCTTTACCGGCGACATCCTGATCAAGGGCAGCAAAATCAAGGCCATCGGCCCGGAGCTCGCTGCGGCGCCCGACACACGGATCATCGACGGGCGAGGCAGACTTGTCATGCCCGGGCTGATCAACGCCCACACGCATTCCAGCGAGACTTTCCTGCGCGGCCGCTATGAGCGCATGCCGCTGGAGGTCTGGCTGCTCTATGCCTATCCGCTGCTGATGAACGACCCGATCGGCGAGCGATTGCTCTACCTGCGCAGCCTGCTGCTGGCGATGGAATCGTTGCGCACCGGCGTCACCACCTTCTGCGACGATTTCTTCGATCCTCCCCGGCACGATCTCGACCGGCTCTCGACCGTCTTTCGCGCCTATGACGACGCGGGCATTCGCGCCAATGTATCGAGCGCCGTGATGAACGTTCACACGCTCGATGCGCTGCCATTCGCTCATGAAGCGATGCCGGCGAAGCTGAAGGATCTGCTCGATTTCGGACCACCGATGACGGCTGCCGCCTATATCGACTACTGCAAGTCGGCCTTTGCCAGCCTTCACGGAAAGTCGGGCCGACTGAACTTCATGATCGCGCCCTCCGCGCCGCAGCGCTGCTCGGCCGAACTGATGGCCGCCTGCATGGATCTCGCGGTCGACAGGCACGTGCCGTTCCACACGCATATTCTTGAAACCAAGACCCAGGCAGTGACCGGCCATGAACTCTACGGAAAGTCGCTGATCGCCTATATGCACGAACTCGGACTGCTCAGGCGCAACACCACGATCGCGCATTCGGTCTGGGTGAGCGACGAGGACATGCGGCTGATGGGTGAGGCAGGCGTTTCGGTCGCCCACAATGCCATATCCAATCTCAAGCTCGGGGCCGGCATCGCGCCGTTGCGCAAGCTGATCGATGCCGGGATTACGATCGGTCTCGGCACCGATGGGGTATCCTCGAACGATACGTCGCGCATATTCGATGTCATGCGCGTGGCGGGGCTGATCCACAGCGCCGCCGGGCCGGATTACGAGACGTGGGTCGCGGCAGATGAGATCCTCACCATGGCCACGATCGGCGGTGCGCGAAGCGCCATGCTCGAACATGTCACCGGATCGCTTGAACCCGCAAAGGCTGCCGATCTGCTGATCCTCAACCTCCGCAACTATCCGTTCATGCCGCTGAACGACGTGGCCAAACATCTGGTCTATTCGGAAAACGGATCGTCCATCGAAACCGTCATGGTCGGCGGGCAGATCGTGCTGGAAGAAGGCCGCCTCACGACCTTGGACGAGCAGGCGGTCTTCGACGAGATCGCCGATCTGATGCCTGCCTATCTCGCCGAACATGCCGAGCTCGAACGCCGCAACAAGATATTCGCACCGGCGATGGCCGAAATTCACCGCCGCTCCACGGCGATGAAGATCGGTCTCAACAGATATCACTCAACCGAAGCCTAGCCGGCATCGGCGACGCCCTCGAAACGGAAACATCGCTGCGGCATCTCGGTGACGATGTGCGTTCCCGGCGCGATCGTGCCGAATGGATCGGCGCAAATCGGGGCAGGGTCGTCATCTAGGCGTAGCGGGCGATCGCCAGATCCTTTGCGTCGATGTCGGGTTTCCGGCCGGACACCAGATCGGCGACGACCCGGGCGGAACCTGAACTCATCGTCCAGCCGAGCGTGCCGTGGCCGGTGTTGAGGAAGAGGCCGGCGACCTTCGTCGGGCCGATGACCGGCGTCCCGTCGGGCGTCATCGGGCGAAGGCCCGACCAGAAACTGGCCCTCGATACGTCGCCGCCGGGGAACAGGTCGGTGACCGAATGTTGCAGCGTCAGGCGCCGCGGCTCGCCGAGGTCGTTGGTGTAGCCCGAGATTTCCGCCATGCCGCCGACGCGGATGCGGTCGCCGAGACGGGTGATGGCGATCTTGAAGGTCTCGTCCATGACCGTCGATTCCGGGGCTCGCGCCGCATCGGTGATCGGGATCGTCAACGAATAGCCCTTCACCGGATAGACCGGCAGCCGGATTCCGTGCGGCCGGACGAGGAGGGGCGAGAAGCTGCCGAGCGCTACGACCACGGCGTCGGCCTCGAGCCTGCCATGCGCGGTGACGACGCCCCGAACGCGGTCGCCCTCCACGTCGAGGTTCCGGATGATGCTGCCATATCGGAAGCTGACGCCAAGCTCCTGCGCCTTCCTGGCCAGGGCGTTTGCGAACTTGAAGCAATCGCCGGTCTCGTCCTTGGGTGTGAGCAGCCCGCCGACGATCTTGTCACGCACATGCGCCAATGCCGGTTCGACACGGACGCAGCCGTCGCGGTCGAGGACCTCGTAGGGGATGCCGTCGGCAGCAAGCGCCTTCACGTCCTTGCCGGAAGCATCGAGCTGGTGCTGCTTGCGGAACAATTGCAGCGTGCCCTGCATCCGCTCGTCATAGGCGATGCCGGTCTCCTCACGCAGCGCCGCGAGCGAGATGCGGCTGTAGTCGGCGAGACGCAGCATCCGGCTCTTGTTGATCGCATAGCGGGCGGACGTGCAGTTGCGCAGCATCTGCGTCATCCAGGACAGCATGGCCATGTCGACCTTGGGGCGCAGGATCAGCGGCGCATGCTCCATGAACAGCCATTTCATGGCCTTCATGGGAATGCCGGGCGCGGCCCATGGAGAGCAATAGCCGAAGGAGACCTCGCCGGCATTGGCGAAGCTGGTCTCCAGCGCCGGGCCGGGCTGGCGGTCGACGACCGTGACTTCGTGCCCGGCCTTGGTGAGCTGGTAGGCCGAGGTGACGCCGACGATACCGGCTCCGAGAACGATGACTTTCATGATGCCCTCATTGGCAAGAAACGGAACGGTCAGAGGTAGCGCCGCGTGTAGCGGCTGCCGAGGCTGGTCAGGATTTCATAGGAGATGGTGCCGGCGTCGCGGGCGACATCCTCCAATGTCTGGTGGGGCCCGAGCATTTCGACATAGCTGCCGAGCGTGAGGTGGCTTTCCGGCAGGGCCGATATGTCGATTGTGATGCTGTCCATCGAAACGCGCCCGACGATGGGAAGCCGCACGCCGTCGCAATAGGCCGCGCCCCGGCCGCTGAGGCTGCGCGGCAGGCCGTCCGCATAGCCGGCGGCGATGGTGGCGAGGCGGGTCGTGTGCGTCGCCACATGCGCGCCGCTATAGCCGACGCGACTGCCCGGCGGCACGGTGCGCGTCTGTATGACAGCGATGTCGAGGCTGACCACCGGCTCCATCGGATTGGCGCTCCCCGCAGTCGGTGCGGCGCCATAGAGAGCGACGCCGGGGCGGGCGAGCAGTCCGTGATAGTCCCTGCCGAGAAAAATGCCCCCCGAATTGGCGAAGGAGACGGGAAATTGTGGGAACTCCGCGGCGACGCGGCTCATCTCATCGCGCTGGTCGCCATTCTGCCCGCTGTCGGCGTCGTCGGCCGAGGCGAGGTGGCTCATGACGAAGAGGACGTCGATGCCGGTCTCGGTCGTCACGAGATCGGCCAGGGCGGCCCGGTCTTCGGGCGGGAGCCCGAGGCGCGACATGCCGGTGTCGAACTGCAGGACGGCCGGCAGCTTGCGACCGGCCATCCGCGCCATCGCGGCCCATCGATGCCATTGCTCGAGCGAATTGATGACCGGGACGATGCCATCGCGTGCGCAGCCGGGTTCATTGCCGGGCTGGAGGCCGTTCAGCACAAGGACCATGGCGTCGGGGCCGAGGAGAGGGCGCAAAGCAAGCGCCTCGGCGAACTGGGCCACGAAGAAATGGCGGCAGCCATGGGCGTAGAGCTTCGGGGCAACCGGGTCCACGCCGAGCCCATAGGCGTCGGCCTTCACGACCGCGGCTGCGCGCCCCGGCGCGACTTCGGCCGCCAGCCGCTCATAGTTGCGGGCAAGCGCGGCGAGATCGATCGTCAGGCAGCCGGTCGCGCCGTCCCTGCCGGCCGCGACGTCCCGCTGCAAGTTTCCCGACGCAATGTCCATGCCCAGTCTTCCCCTCGTGTCGCAGCCTAGTGAAACGATCGTGAAATTGCTGACGAAAGAGGTGTTGATTGTTGTCCAATGGCGTGATTTTTGAAAGGAACTGCGAATTTCTGGAATGATCTGCAATGGCCGCGCTTGACGCGATCGACCGCAACATCGTCAGGCTGCTCCGGCTCAATGCACGCATGAGCAATGCGAGCCTCGCCGCCGCTGTCGGGCTGTCGGCCTCGGCGTGCCTCCGGCGGATAAGGTTGATGGAACAGGCCGGGGTCATCTGCGGCTATACGGCGCTGGTGGACGCCAGCAACGCCGAGTCGACCATCGCCGTGATCATCAATATCACCTTGGAGCGGCAGACCGAGGATCATCTCGACCGTTTCGAGGCGGCGGTGCGCAGGCACCCCGAAATCCAGGAATGTTTCCTGATGACGGGCGGTTCGGACTACCTGTTGCGCGTCGAGGTCGCCAATGCGGGCGAGTTCGAGCGCATCCACAAGGAAATCCTCTCGGCCATGCCTGGCGTCTCGCGCATCCATTCCAGCTTTGCGATCCGCAACGTGCTCGCGACGCGTCCGAAAGGCAGGCGATAGTCCCGCGCTACTTTTCCCTGCTTAGCCCCAACCGGGCCGCTCGAAGCGCTTCATCCAGAACCGCGCGGTCGCCGACATGGTTGGCAAGCAGCAGGATCAGGCGTGCGTTCAGTGCGTCGCTCTCGGCCTTTGAAAGACCCTCATGCGCGGCCAGAAGATCGGCATAGAAATCGTCCGGCCTGTCGATGTTTGCGGCGGTGATCAGCGTAGCCATCGGTCAGTTTCCGGTTACGATTCGCAAGGCTGCCCGGACGGCGCTTTCGTTGAAATGTGTCCAGCGCGCGGCGACGTGCTGGTCGGGCCGGAGCAGATAGACGGCGCTGGTCGCGTCGCCAAGCCAGCGTTGGCGGAGAGCGTCGCCCGACGGCGCGTGCAAGGCAACGCAACCGACGGGTATTCTGTCTATGGCCAACCGTTCTGGCGCAGCGGCGTTGATCGCCAGCAACCGGAAGCCGCCGCCGAGCCGGTCGAGCAGCCAGCCACCGCCGGGCAGCGGGGCATCGACGGCTGCCGCGCCGGGTCTCGTGCGCGGTGGCAATTCTGCATGGTCAGGTCCGTTCAGCGGCGAACCGTCATAGGTGGTGGGCACCGACAGCCGGCCCGAATTCACCATCGGCCGTGTCGCGGAGAAATGCTCTGACAGGTCGAGGACGGCATCGCGGAACAGGCGGCTTACCTCGGATTTCGGTGTGATGAAGTCGGTCGAGCGCGTCGAGTTCAGGATGTTCTCGTCGGCCGCCTGCATGCGTTCGATGTCGTAGCTGTCGAGCAACCGGTCTGGTGCCTTGCCGTCGAGCACCAGCTTCAGCTTCCAGGCCAGATTGTCCGTGTCCTGAAGGCCGGAGTTCGCGCCGCGCGCGCCGAACGGCGAGACCTGGTGGGCGCTGTCGCCGGCGAAGATCACATGGCCGTGCCGGAATTTTTCCATGCGCCGGCACTGGAACGTGTAGATCGACACCCAGTCGAGTTCGAACTCGGCCTCCTCGCCCAGAAACGCCTTCAGCCGCGGAATGACGTTTTCCGGCTTCGATTCCTCTTGCCGGTCGATATTCCAGCCGAGTTGCAGGTCGATGCGCCAGACATTGTCCGGCTGCTTGTGCAGCAGCGCCGACTGGCCGCGGTTGAAGGGCGGATCGAACCAGAAGCGACGCTCGACCGGAAAGGCAGGGCTGTCCGCCATGACGATGTCGGCGATCAGGAAATTATCCTCGAAGACGCGGCCGACGAAGTCGAGCCCCATCGCCTTGCGCACCGGCGAGCCCGCGCCGTCGCAGGCGATCAGCCAGTCGGCGAGAAGCCGATAGTTGCCTTCCGGCGTCTCGATCGAGACCAGCACGCCGTCCTTCGTTTCCTCGACGCCGGCGACCCTGCTCTTGCCGCGCAGATCCACAGCCGCGCCGCCGGCTTCCAGTTCGCGCAGACGTTCGACCAGCCGCTGTTCGAGATAATATTGCTGCAGGTTGATGAAAGCGGGCCGCTTGTGGCCGTCCTCCGGCAGCAGGTTGAACTCGAACACCTGCCGCTCGTCGAAATAGACCTTGCCGACGTTCCACTGCACGCCCTTGTCGACAAGCTCGTCGCCGCAGCCCAGCCGGTCGAGGATTTCCAGCGTGCGCTTGGCGAAGCATATCGCGCGCGAGCCGAAGCTGACCTTGTCATTGTCGTCGAGCACGACCACCGGCACGTCCTGCTGCGCGAGATCGATCGCCAGCGCCAGGCCGACGGGGCCCGCGCCGACGATGACGACAGGGTGATGCACGGGTTTCGCCGCATCCTGATCGGGCGACCGGCGGTAGGGATAAAGCGGCGTCTCGAAGATCTTCGTCATCGGCGGCTTGCGCGTCACCCCTGCAGCGAATCCCACATCTGGCGGTCGCGCTCGGCGGTCCAGATGCGCGGAGTATCGATGCCCAGCGCCTCGTCATAGGCGCGGGCGACGTTGAACGGCAGGCAGTGCTCGTAGATCGCGTAGTTTGCGAATTTCGGATCGCAGGCGGCGCGGCACGCGTCCCACGCTTCCTTCAGCGAGCCGCCGCCCTGCGCCACGCGCGCCACCGGCCGGTAGGTCGAGGCGACGAAGTCGGCGGTGTTGTCGAGCGCCTTGCCGACCATCTCCTTGCCGACCAGCGCGTCGCCGCGCCCCGGCGCGATGGCGTCGACGTCGAAACGGCGGATCGCCTCGATCGTCGCCGGCCAGTCGTTGAAATGGCCGTCGCCGCAATAGCAGGCCGAGTGATATTCGATGATGTCGCCGGTGAACATCACGTTCCGGTCGGGCACGAAGGCGACGATGTCGCCGGCGGTGTGGGCGCGGCCGAGGAACATCAGGTCGACGCGCCGCCTGCCCATGTAGACCGACATCCGGTCGTTGAAGGTCATGGTCGGCCAGGTGAGGCCCGGTATGCTCTCATGCCCCTGGAACAGGCGGGGGAAGCGCTGGAATTCCGAATCCCAGTCCTCCTGGCCGCGCTCGGCCACCATGGCGCGCGCCTTTTCCGACATGAATATCTGTTCCGCGCCATAGGCCGAAGCGCCGAGCACGCGCACCGCGTGATAATGCGTCAGCACGACATATCTGATCGGCTTGTCGGTGACGGTCCTGATCTTCTCGACCACCTTGCTGGCGAGGCGCGGCGTCGCCTGTGCGTCGACGATCATCACCCCGTCGTCGCCGATGATGACGCCGGTGTTGGGGTCGCCTTCGGCGGTGAAGGCCCAGAGGTCCTTGCCGACCTCGGTGAAGGAGACCTTCTTTTCCGTCAGGTCGCCTTGAGATGCGAACGCCTTTGCCATGCGTCTCGTCCTCACGGTCTACTTCACTTCCAACTCGGCCAGTTCGCCCAGCATGTCGAGCAGAATCTCGATCCGCTCCTTGCCGTAGGCCTTCTCGATGCGCGCATAGATGGCGCGGCTGTCCGGCGTCACGTCGTTGATCAAGTCGAGACCGGCCTGCGTGATTTCGAGGATGACGCGGCGGCCGTCGCCCGCGTCCTTGCTGCGCCCCACCAGGCCGCGCTCCTCGAGCGATTTCAGGATTCGCGTCAGGCTTGGCGCCAGCACGAAGGCGCGGTCCGCGAGTTCGCTCGCATCGAGCTTGCCCGCCTGCGCCAGCACCCGGATGACGCGCCATTGCTGTTCAGTGATCTCGCGGCGCGCGAGCATCGGCCGGAAATGCATCATCACCGCCTCCCGGGCGCGCAGCAGGGCGATCGGCAGCGAACGTCGCGTGTCGCGTGGAAGAAGCTTGTCCGGCAGGGATTCGGTCATCTCGTCATATCCGCGAAATCTGCCCATTCTCGCAATCTCGATTATTCACCGCAATCCGATGGTTGACGCAGATTCCCGAATAGATTAACATGTTAATTATATGGGAGGAACCAGTGCCGCACTTCACGGTTGAGTATTCGGCCAATCTGGAAGGCCGCGTCGATTTTGACGCGCTCTGCTCGGACATCCGCAGCGCCATCCTCGCCACCGGCCTGTTCGAGATCGGCGCGGTGCGCGTGCGGACGCTGCGCAGCGATCACTACGCCATCGCCGACGAACTGCCCGAGAACGCCTTCATCGACATGTCGTTTCGCATCGGGGCAGGGCGGACCGCCGAGGAAAAGAAACAGGCGGGAGATGCGATCTTCGCCGCCGTCTCGGCGCGGCTCGCGCCGCTGTTCGAAACGCCGCATTTCGCGCTGTCGTTCGAGATCCGGGAGATCGATCCGGAGTTGAGCTGGAAGAAAAACGCCATCCATCCGCGCCTGCGGCAGGCTGGCTGAAGGGACAATCATGTCGAAGCTGGACGACAACATCGCGAAGGCGGACGCCTATCTTGCCCGGTTTCGCGAGCAGGGTGTTCTAAACCATATCGCGGGCGAAGCCGTGCCGGCGCGGGATGGCACGACCTTCGAGACCATTTCGCCGGTCGACCTGAAGCCGTTGGCCAGGGTGGCGCGCGGCGGCGCGGCCGACATCGACGTCGCCGCCAAGGCCGCGAAAACCGCCTTCCCGGCCTGGGCCGCGATGCCCGGCGATGCGCGCAAGAAGCTGCTGCACAGGATCGCCGACGCCATCGAGGCGCGCGCAGAGGAGATCGCCTTCGTCGAATGCATGGACACCGGCCAGTCGCTGAAATTCATGGCCAAGGCGGCGCTGCGCGGGGCGGAGAATTTCCGCTTCTTCGCCGACCGTGCGCCGGAAGCGCGCGACGGCAGGAGCCTTCGCGCCGGCAATCAGGTGAACATGACGACGCGCGTGCCGATCGGCCCCGTCGGCATCATCACGCCGTGGAACACGCCCTTCATGCTGTCGACCTGGAAGATCGCGCCGGCGCTCGCCGCCGGCTGCACGGTCGTCCACAAGCCGGCGGAATTTTCGCCCCTGACCGCGCGGCTTCTGGTCGAGATCGCGGAGGAAGCAGGCCTGCCGATGGGCGTGTGGAACCTCGTCAACGGCTTCGGCGAGGATGCCGGCAAGGCGCTCACCGAACACCCGCTGATCAAGGCGATCGGCTTCGTCGGCGAAAGCCGCACCGGTTCGATGATCATGAGGCAGGGCGCGGACACGCTGAAGCGCGTGCATTTCGAGCTCGGCGGCAAGAACCCGGTGATCGTCTTCGCCGACGCCGACCTGGAGCGCGCCGCTGACGCTGCGGTATTTATGATCTACTCGCTGAACGGAGAGCGCTGCACCTCTTCCTCGCGCCTGCTGGTCGAGGCGTCGATCTATGACGAATTCACCGCGAAGGTCGCGGAGAGGGCGAAGCGCATCCGGATCGGCCATCCGCTCGATCCCGACACCGTGGTCGGTCCGCTGATCCATCCGGTCCACGAGAAGAAGGTGCTGGACTATATCGCGATCGGCAAAGGTGAAGGCGCTACCGTGGCGGCCGGCGGCGAAAAGTTCGATGGGCCGGGCGGCGGCTGCTACGTCACGCCTACGCTCTTCACCGGCGCGAACAACCGGATGCGCATCGCCCAGGGGGAGATTTTCGGGCCGGTGCTCACCGCTATTCCTTTCAAGGACGAGGCCGAAGCCTTGGCGTTGGCAAACGACACGCAATACGGCCTGACCGGCTATCTATGGACCTCTGATGTCACCCGCGCCTTCCGCTTCACCGACCATCTCGAGGCCGGCATGATCTGGGTGAATTCGGAGAATGTGCGGCACCTGCCGACGCCGTTCGGCGGCGTCAAGAATTCCGGCATCGGCCGCGACGGCGGCGACTGGTCCTTCGATTTCTACATGGAAACCAAGAACATCGCCTTCGTGAATTCGCCCCACGCGATCCAGAAGCTGGGCGGTTGAGCAGGGTAGGGAGGACAAGACGATGGTGCTGCCGAAACCCAATCTCTACCCACCGTTCAACATCCTGCGGCTCAGCCATGTCGAGCTGGCGGTCACGGACCTGGCCAAATCCCGTGCCTTCTATGTCGACGTGCTCGGCCTCCAGGTCACCGACGAGACGAAGGACACGATCTACCTGCGCGCCATGGAAGAGCGCGGCCATCATTGCATCGTCCTGAAGAAGGCCGACAAGGCCGAAGCACGCGACCTCGGCTTCAAGCTGTTCGACGATGCCGACATCGACAGGGCAGCCGATTTTTTCGCGAAGAAGGGCCTGCCGGTCGAATGGGTCGAGCGGCCCTACCAGCGCCAGACCTTCCGCACGCGCGATCCACACGGCATTCCGCTGGAATTCTACGCGCGGATGGACCGCCTGCCGCCGATCCACCAGAAATATGCGCTGTACAAGGGCGTGAAGCCGTTGCGCATCGACCACTTCAACTGCTTCTCGCCCAATGTCGACGAGGCGGTGGCTTTCTATAACGAGATCGGCTTCCGTGTGACCGAATACACCGCCGACGAGGAGACTGGCCGCCTGTGGGCGGCCTGGACGCACCGCAAGGGCGGGGTGCACGACATCGCCTTCACCAACGGCACTGGCCCGCGTCTGCACCACGTCGCCTTCTGGGTGCCGACGCCGCTCAACATCATCGACCTGCTGGACCTGATGTCGACGTCCGGCTGGCTCGCCAACATCGAGCGCGGCCCGGGTCGGCACGGCATCTCCAACGCCTTCTTCCTTTATGTGCGCGATCCCGACGGCCACCGCATCGAGATCTATTGCTCGGACTATCAGACGGTCGATCCAGACCTTGAGCCGATCAAATGGGACCTGAAGGATTCGCAGCGGCAAACGCTCTGGGGCGCACCCGCTCCGCGAAGCTGGTTCGAGGAGGGCAGCCTTTTCGCCGGATGCGCCCCGCGCGAATCCGACCTCAAGGCGACGCCCATCGTCGCCCCATGAAGATGGACGTCATGACCCGACCCGGCCTCGCCACCTTCACAGCCAGCGGCGCGACCCGTTACGGGCTGATCACCGACAGGGGCGCGATCGACCTGTCGGCACGGCACGGCAAGACCTGGCCGACGCTCCGTCATGTCATCGAGGCGGACGCCTTGCAGCGCATCGCCGGGGAGGGCGCCGGCCAGCCGATCGACTTTGCGCCTGCCGATATCGTCTACGAAATCCCGCTGCCGGACGCGGAGAAGATCATCTGTGTCGGCGTCAACTATCCCGACCGCAACGAGGAGTACAAGGACGGGCAGGCGGCGCCTTCGAACCCGTCGCTGTTTCCGCGTTTTGCCCGCTCCTTCACCGGCCACGACCGGCCGCTGATGCGGCCGCCGGAATCGCCGCAGCTCGACTATGAGGGCGAGATCGTCTTGGTCATCGGCAAGGGTGGCCGACGCATCGCCGAGACGGACGCGCTCGACCATGTCGCGGCGGTGTCGCTGTGCAATGAGGGCACGATCCGCGATTGGGTGCGCCACGCCAAGTTCAACGTGACGCAAGGCAAGAATTTCGACCGCAGCGGCTCGATCGGGCCGTGGCTCGTGCCCTTCACGGACGAGGCGCAGATCGCCGACATTTCTTTGGAAACACGCGTCAACGGCGAGGTTCGCCAGCAGGACCGCACCGGCCGCATGATCTTCCCGTTCCGCAAGATCATCAGCTACATCTCCACCTTCACGACCCTCGTCCCCGGCGACATGCTGGTGACCGGGACGCCGACAGGCGCCGGAGCGCGGCTCGATCCGCCGGTGTGGCTGAAGCCCGGCGATTTGGTCGAGGTCGAGGCCGCCGGCATCGGAACCTTGCGCAACACCATCGCCGACGAGACGTAGATGCTGGCCCCACTGGACATCGACAACGCAGTCGAGGCGCTGGACACGGCGGAGCGCACGCGCATCCAGACCGGCTTGCTGTCGCTCAAACATCCGACGATGACGATGGACGACGCTTATGCCGTGCAGAAAGCATGGGTGTCGCGCAAGCTCGCGGCCGGCCGCACGCAGATCGGCTGGAAGATCGGCCTGACGTCCAAGGCGATGCAGTCGGCTCTCAATATCGATATCCCGGATTCCGGCGTGCTGTTCGACGACATGCTGTTCGAGGACGGCGCGACGGTGCCACGGGGCCGCTTCATCCAGCCGCGCATCGAGGCCGAAATCGCATTCGTCCTGAAAGACGGCCTGCGCGGCGCGGTCGGCGTGGAGGAGGTGCTGGCCGCTACCGATTACGTCGCGCCGTCGCTGGAAATCCTCGATACGCGTATCCTGCGCGTCGATCCCGAAACGAAAAAGGCGCGCACCATCGTCGACACGATCGCAGACAACGCCGCCAATGCAGGCATCGTGCTCCGCCATGAAAAGATCGCTCCGCGGTCGATCGATCTGCGCTGGATGGGCGCCATCGTGTCGCGCAACGGCGAGGTGGAGGAGACCGGCCTCGGCGCCGGCGTGCTGGACCACCCGGCGCGCGGCATCGTCTGGCTGGCCGAGCGGCTGGCGCAATATGGCGAGGCGCTGAAGCCGGGCGAGATCGTGCTTGCCGGCTCGTTCATCCGGCCGATCGAGGCGCGGCCCGGCGATTCCATCGCCGCCGATTTCGGGCCGTATGGGACCATCGGCCTGAATTTCGCCTGAGTAGCGAACTGCGCGAATGGTCGCGTCGCGGTCGCAAAAGAGCTATCCGCGTGATCTTCGCTTCGGCTAGGAGTTGCTCTCCCTAGACGTTGCGAGCCCTGCCATGATGCCCCTTCACTACATCCTCACCGTCACCTGCCCATCCGTCCGCGGCGTCGTCGCCGCCATCTCCGGCTATCTCGCCGACAAGGGTTGCTACATCGTCGATTCCTCCCAGTTCGATGACCTCGACACGAAGAAATTCTTCATGCGCGTCTCGTTCATGTCGCAGGAGGGCGTGACGCAGGAGCAGATCGTCGACGGCTTTGCGCCGGTCGCGAAGAAGTTCGGCATGACCTACGAATTCCACCGCAGCGACGAGCGCACCAAGGTGCTGCTGATGGTGTCGCGCTTCGGCCACTGCCTCAACGATCTTCTCTACCGGTCGCGCATCGGCGCGCTGCCGATCGAGATCGTCGGCGTCGTCTCCAATCACTTCGACTACCAGAAGGTGGTGGTCAACGAGGACATCCCCTTCCATCGGATCGCCGTGACCAAGGCCAACAAGCCGAAAGCGGAAGCGCAACTGATGGAGATCGTCGAGGAGACGGGCACGCAGCTCATCGTGCTTGCGCGCTACATGCAGGTCCTGTCCGACGAGCTCTGCAAGAAGATGTCGGGCAGGATCATTAACATCCACCACTCCTTCCTGCCGAGCTTCAAGGGCGCCAATCCCTACAAGCAGGCCTATGAGCGCGGCGTGAAGCTGATCGGCGCGACGGCTCATTATGTCACGGCCGACCTCGACGAGGGACCGATCATCGAGCAGGACATCGCCCGCATCACCCATGCGCAAAGCGCAGAAGACTATGTCTCGATCGGCCGCGACGTGGAGAGCCAGGTTTTGGCGCGCGCCATCCACGCGCATATCCACCACCGCTCGTTCATCAACGGCAACCGCACGGTGGTCTTCCCCGCAAGCCCCGGCAGCTATGTGTCGGAGCGCATGGGGTGACGGCTGCACGGTCGCGTCATTCCCGGGGCGCGAAACGAACCCGGAATGACGATCCGGTTTTGATCTAGCCCCGGTCACGGCCGAGGAAGTGCATGAACTCGATCACGACGCCGTCGGGATCCTCGCAGCAGAAGACCTTGATCACCGATCCGCCCATCCTGAGCCGCGTCGGCGCGGTGTAGGGGCGGTAACCGGCAGCGGTCAGCCGCGCATGAACCGCATCGGCATCCCTGGTCTTGAGGCAGATGCGGCCGACGCCGGGCTGCGCGAGATTGGCGCGCCGCTCCGGCGCGACCTTCGGCGCGCTCCACTCGATCAGGTCGAGTTTCGTGCCGCCGTCGCCCGGCAACTGCATCAGCACGGCGCGCGCGTCGCAATCGTCCGGCAGGCCGAGCACCGGTCCAAGCCCGATCTCGCCGAACGTCCGGCGCGGCGTTTCCTCGAATGTGTTGACCACCTCGAAGCCGATCGCCCCGTAGAAGGCCAGCGATGCATCGAAATCGGTGCAGTTGACGTTGATGTGGAAGAAGCGTTCGACGTCGTTCATCTCAATCCTCCCGGCGCTGCTCGCACACATCGACCCATGTCGCGCCGGTGATCTCCGCCATGCGGAGCGGCGCGATGCGCACGGCGGCGTTCGGCGCGCCGGCGGCCGGAACCACCTCGTCATAAGCCCTGACAGAGACGTCGCAGCAGATTTCGACGCCGGGCTTGACGCCGAACGGACAGACGCCGCCGACGGGATGGCCGGTCACCGCCTCGACCTCGGACAGGTCAAGCATTTTCACCTTGCCGCCGAAGCTTGCCTTGGCCTTCTTGTTGTCCAGGCGCGAAAGGCCGCTCGCGACCACCAGGATGACACGCTCGCCCACGCGCAGCGACAGCGTCTTGGCGATCTGGTCGGGCGGCACGCCATGGCTCGCCGCTGCCTCGGCCACCGTCGCCGTCGACTGGTCGAGCACCAGCAGTTCGATGTCGGGCGCATGCTCGGCAAGAAAGTCACGGACGGATTGAAGGCTCATGGACCGCTCGCAAAAATGACAGCGGTCTTCTTCCCCGCTGCGCTCCGACAGATCAAGAGACGATCTGCCATTGGACCAATCGTTCGAGAATTGGACGGCTGTGCGCTCCGGCGCTACGCTGCCCGTCGCGAAACGTCAGGAGCGAACATGCCGGCATCGGATGAGGGTTGGTACAGGCTGTCCGAACAGGCCGACGGCGTACTGCGCATCACCGAGCCGTTCGTCGATCCTTATTACAGCGCCAATCTCTATTTCGTCCGCGGGCGGGATCGTGACCTGCTGGTCGACGCCGGCATGGGCATGATGCCGCTCAAACCCGTCCTGCCTCTGACCCCGGACAAGCCGGTGCTGGCGCTGGCGACGCATATCCATGTCGACCATGTCGGCGCGCTGCACGAATTCGGCGAAAGGGCAGGGCCGGCGGGCGAGGCAGTTTTGTTCGAGACCATGCCGGATCGTGCGACCTATGCCGACGGGTATCGCGAGGGCGAGCGGCCTGTCCTGCGCGATCCCTATCCGGGCTGGTCCGCCGCGGACTACCGGCTCGTGCCGGTCAAACTGACATTGCCGCTGAAGGAAGGCGAAACGGTCGATCTCGGCGACCGGACCTTCGACGTGCTGGAACTGCCGGGTCATTCGCCCTGCATCGCCCTGTGGGACGCGAGGAACCGCGTGCTGTTCGCAGGCGACGCTATCTATGACGACCAGCTTCTGGACGACATGGTGTGCAGCGATGTGGCCGCCTATTGCGAGACGATGCGCCGGCTGATCCGCGATTTCGACCCGGTCGTCGTCTATGGCGGCCATGGCGAACCGTTCGGCGGCGACCGCATGCGCGAGATCGCCCACAACTATCTTCGCTCGCGCGGCAGGGACATTTGAGGCAATCGCTTCCCGCAACCGCCGCCGGCGCGACAAAGGGCGTCTGGACTTGTTTCAGTCGAACGCCCAGATTTCCTTCATGAAGGACAGTCTTGGTTTCCAACTCACCGGAGCGACGCCTGCCGCGCTTGCCGCATACGAAAGCGGCCTGCGCGGGTTGCAGACGTTTACCGGCAATCCGGTTGCGTTGGCAGACGCCGCGATCGCCGATGCGCCGGGTTTCGTCATGGCCCATGTGTTGAAGGGCTGGCTCTACGGCCTGTCGACCGATGCCTCAGCGATGGCAATCGCGCGGCAGGTTTGGGAGGATGCGCGGCAACTGCCGGCGACCGAGCGCGAGCGCGGACATGTCGAGGCGCTCGGCCGACTGGTCGCCGGCGGCTGGAACGGCGCCGGCGACATGCTCGCTGCCGTCTCGCGCGATTTCCCGCGAGACGCGCTGGCGCTGCAGGCCGGCCACCAGATCGATTTCTTCACCGGCAACGCGGCCATGCTGCGCGACCGCATCGCCGCCGCGCTGCCGGTCTGGGACGCGTCGATGCCCGGCTACCACGCCATGCTATCGGCCCAAGCCTTCGGCCTTGAGGAGACAGGCGACTACGCCGCTGCCGAGGCCGCCGGTCGCCGTGCTGTCAAGCTGGAGCCGAGCGACGGCTGGGGCCAGCACGCGGTCGCGCATGTCATGGAGATGCAATGCCGCCACCGCGACGGCATCGCCTGGATGCGCGCCACGCCGCAAGCCTGGTCGACCGACAGTTTCCTTCAGGTCCACAATTGGTGGCACCTGTCGCTGTTCCACTACGATCTAGGCGAACATAACGAGATTTTTTCGCTCTATGACGGGCCGATCCAGGGCGGCGTGTCGGAAATCCCGCTCAACATGGTCGATGCGTCCGCCATCCTGTGGCGATTGTTCATCGGCGGCGTCGATGCCGGCGACCGTTGGCCGGCGCTGGCCGAGCTTTGGGGGCCGCATGCCCGCGACGGCAACTATGCCTTCAACGACATGCACGCGATGATGGCGTTTGCCGCCGCCGGACGCACCGATCTGGCCGAGACGCTGATCGCCGCGCAGGAAGAGGCGGCGCGCGGCGCGGACGACAATGCCGGCTTCACGCGCGATATCGGCCTGCCGGCGACGCGCGGCATTCTTGCTTTCACCGATGGCGATTACGCGACGGCTGCAAGATTGCTGGACCCGATCCGGGCGATCGCCCACCGTTTCGGCGGCAGCCACGCCCAGCGCGACGTCATCGACCTGACCCTGATCGAGGCGGCCATCCGCTCTGGCGATGCCGATCTCGCCGGCCGGCTGACGACCGAGCGCATGGACGCCCGGCCGCACAGTCCGTTGTCGACGATGTTCCGGCGGCGGGCCGATGCGATCGCTTCGCCAAATTGATAATCTGGCCAGACCAGAAATTTTTCGAGACTCGAAATAAATCTTGCGCCTCGCGGCGGCATTGACGCATAGTGCCGGCCGGGAGGATGCGGAAAATGTATCTCGGGCTCGACCTCGGCACGTCCGGCGTCAAGGCGCTGTTGATTGACGATGCGCAGAATGTCGTTGCCTCGGCGACTGGCGACCTCGACGTCTCGCGCCCGCATCCCGGCTGGTCCGAACAGGATCCGGCCGCGTGGATCGACGCCACCGAGGAAGCCGTGCTGGCTCTGAAGGCCAGCCACGGCAAGGAACTCGCGGCGGTCAAGGGCATCGGCCTGTCCGGCCAGATGCATGGCGCGACGCTGCTTGGCGCGGGCGATGAGGTCTTGCGGCCCTGCATCCTCTGGAACGACACCCGCAGCCACAAGCAGGCCGCCGCGCTCGACGCCGATCCGCGCTTCCGGAAAATCACCGGCAACATCGTCTTTCCGGGCTTCACCGCGCCCAAGCTGGTCTGGGTGAAGGACAACGAGCCCGACCTCTTTGGCGACGTCCGCAAGGTTCTGCTGCCGAAGGACTATCTGCGCCTGTTCCTGACCGGCGAACACATCTCCGAAATGTCCGACTCCGCCGGCACGTCCTGGCTCGATACGGGTGCGCGCCGCTGGTCGGCGGAACTGCTGGCGGCGACTGATCTCTCCGAAGACAATATGCCCGCTCTCGTGGAGGGCACGCAGCCTGCCGGCACGCTGCGCGGCGCGGTCGCCGCGCGCTGGGGCATGAGCGGCCATGTCGTCGTCGCCGGCGGTGCCGGCGACAATGCGGCTTCCGCCGTCGGCATGGGCACGGTCTCCGAGGGCAGGGCCTTCGTCTCGCTCGGCACGTCGGGCGTGCTGTTCGCCGCCAATGCCTCCTACCTGCCGAGCCCGCAAACGGCTGTGCATACCTTCTGCCATGCCTTGCCGAACACCTGGCACCAGATGGGCGTCATCCTGTCCGCGACGGATTCGCTGAACTGGCTGGCCGGCGTCACCGGCCGCGACCCGGCCGATCTGACGGGCGCTCTCAGTGACACGCCGTCCGGCCCCGGCAAGGTTGCGTTTCTTCCCTATCTTTCCGGCGAGCGCACGCCGCACAACGACGCCGCCATCCGCGGCGCGTTCGCAGGCATCGGCCACGAAGCCGGCCAGAAGGAGATGACGCAGGCGGTGCTGGAAGGTGTGACCTTTGCCCTGCGCGACAATCTCGAAGCCCTGCGCGGGGCCGGCACCGAACTCCAGCGTGTCACCGCCATCGGTGGCGGCTCGCGTTCGCGCTACTGGCTGAAGATCATTGCCAATACGCTCGGCATCGCCGTCGACATTCCTGCCGACGGCGATTTCGGAGCCGCCTTCGGTGCCGCGCGCCTCGGCCTCATCGCCGCGCAAAAGGCCGATCCGCTTGCGGTGTGCACGCCGCCCGCGACATCCGACACCATCGAACCCGACGCCACGCTTGCCCCGGCCTATGAAGAGGCCTGGCGGCGCTGGCGCGCCCTCTATCCCGCGATCAAAGGAGCGACCACGTGAGCACCGGATTTTTCGGCGACATCAAGCCGGTCAAATATGAAGGACCGGATTCGACCAATCCGCTCGCCTACCGCTTCTACAACAAGGATGAAGTGGTCGCCGGCAAGCGCATGGAAGACCATCTGCGCTTCGCCGTCGCCTACTGGCATTCCTTCGCCTGGCCGGGCGGCGATCCGTTCGGCGGCCAGACCTTCGAGCGCCCCTGGTTTGGCGAAACGATAGAGGGGGCAAAGCTGAAGGCTGACGTCGCCTTCGAGATGTTTTCGCTGCTCGGCGTTCCCTACTACTGTTTCCACGACGCCGACATCCGCCCCGAGGGCAAGAACTTTTCCGAAAGCCTCGGCCGCTTCGAGGAGATCGTCGACCTCCTGGGGACCAAGCAGAAGCAGACCGGCATCAAGCTGCTCTGGGGTACTGCGAACCTCTTCTCCAACCGCCGCTACATGGCCGGCGCCGCGACCAATCCCGACCCGGATGTCTTCGCCTATGCGGCTGCGACCGTGAAGGCCTGCATCGATGCCACCAGGAAGCTCAAGGGCGAGAACTATGTGCTGTGGGGCGGGCGCGAGGGCTACGAGACGCTGCTCAACACCGACATGAAGCGTGAGCGCGAGCAGGCCGGCCGCTTCCTCTCCATGGTCGTCGACTACAAGCACCGCATCGGCTTCAAGGGCACTATCCTGATCGAGCCGAAGCCGCAGGAGCCCACGAAACACCAGTACGATTTCGACGTCGCCACCGTCTACGGCTTCCTGAAGGATTTCGGGTTGGAGAAGGAGGTGAAGGTCAATATCGAGCAGGGCCACGCCATCCTTGCCGGCCATACCTTCGAGCATGAACTGGCGACCGCCAACGCGCTCGGCATCTTCGGCTCGATCGACATGAACCGCAACGACTACCAGTCCGGCTGGGACACCGACCAGTTCCCCAACAATGTTCCGGAGATGGCGCTGGCCTACTACGAGGTGCTGCGCGGCGGCGGCTTCAAGACCGGCGGCACCAATTTCGATGCCAAGCTGCGCCGCCAGTCGCTCGATCCGCAGGACCTTCTCGCTGCCCATATCGGCGGCATGGACTGCTGCGCGCGCGGCCTGAAAGCGGCGGCGAGGATGATCGAGGACAAGGCGCTGTCGGGTCCGCTGGAGGAACGCTACGCCGGCTGGCGCGGCGCGGAAGGCAAGGCGATCCTAGCTGGCAAGCGCACGCTGGAAGACCTCGCTGACCGCGTAGTCAGGAAGAAGATCGAGCCGCAGCCGAAATCCGGCCGGCAGGAATGGCTGGAGAACGTCGTCAACAGGTATGTCTAAACGAACCTCATCGCCCCAGCTTGCCCCATCACGCAAACTACCATACAAGTTGCGCGGACAGAGGAGCAGGCGATGCGGCAGACGTGGCGGTGGTTCGGCCCGAAGGACAAGGTGACGGTCGAGGATGCCCGCCAGGCGGGCGTCGAAGGCATCGTCACCGCTCTCCACCACGTCCCGACCGGCGACGTCTGGACGCCTGAGGAGATCGAGAAACGCCAGCGCGAGGTCGCCTTCCTGCCCGACGGGTCGAGGAGCGGGCTGGCCTGGGAGGTGGTCGAGAGCCTGCCTGTTTCGGAAGCGATCAAGACCCAGACGGGCGACTGGAAGCTGCACATCCAGCACTACAGGCGCAGCCTGCAGAACCTCGCCAAGGCGGGCATCGAGGTCGTCTGCTTCAATTTCATGCCGGTGCTGGACTGGACCCGCACCGACCTTGCCTGGCGTGTCGCCCATGGCGGCAAGGCGATGCGTTTCGACCTGCCGGACTTCGCCGCTTTCGATATTCATATCCTGAAGCGCAAGGGCGCGGCGGAAAGTTTCCCCGCGCATGTGGTCGAGGAGGCGAAAAAGCGCTTCGCCTCGATGAGCGAGGAACGCAAGACGCAGTTGGCGTCGAACGTCACCGCCGGCCTGCCCGGCGCGGTCGAAAGCTGGTCGCTGCCGGAACTGTCAGCGCATCTTTCCACCTATGACGGCGTCTCGCCGGAGACCTTGCGCCGGCACCTGATCGATTTCCTCGCCGAGGTTTCGCCGGTGGCGCAGGAACTCGGCCTGCGGCTGTGCTGCCATCCCGACGACCCGCCATTCCCGCTGCTCGGCCTGCCGCGCATCATGTCGACGCAGGCCGACTACCGCGCCGTGCTCGATGCGGTCGACGTGCCGGCCAATGGCGTCACCTTCTGCACCGGCTCGCTCGGCGCGCGGCCGGACAATGACTGCCCGGCCATGGTGCGCAACCTCGCCGACCGCATCCATTTCGTGCATTTGCGCAATGTCCGCCGCGACACCGAGGAGACGCCGTGTTCCTTCTTCGAGGACGAGCATCTCGCCGGCCAGACCGACATGGTCGCGGTCGTCGCCGAACTGCTGGCGGAGGAGGCGCGGCGTCGCAAGGCCGGCCGCAAGGACGCCGAGATCCCGATGCGGCCCGACCACGGCCAGGATATCCTCGACGACCTGAAGCGCGGCGCGCAGCCCGGCTATCCGGCGATCGGCCGGCTGAAGGGGCTGGCCGAGCTTCGCGGCGTCATGGCGGCGTTGAAGCATCCGGCGAGGCGGGGGTGATGGTGCTTCAACAACCATCTCTGCTTGGAAATCTACCCCCACCCCTTACCCCTCCCCTCAAGGGGGAGGGGGATACTGAGACGTCGACGCCCCCCTCCCCCTTGAGGGGAGGGGTAAGGGGTGGGGGTAACGGCTGTCGAAAGGCTGGACTTCGCGTATGACCCGCCTCTCAGCCGCCGCCACCCTCCCGCCCGGCATCGCATCCCCCCGCTACGCCCGCGATTCCTTCGCGTCCGGCATCGTGCATCTCGGCACGGGTGCGTTCCACAAGGCGCACCAGGCGGTGGCGACGGACGATGCGCTTGCCGCATCCGGCGGCGGCTGGATGATCACTGGCGTATCGCTGCGGTCGGGCGACGTCGCCGACCAGCTCAATCCGCAGGACGGGCTCTACACGCTGCTGGTGCGCGGACCCGATGGTATTGCCCCGCGCGTCATCGGCTCGATCCGAAAGGTGCTTGTCGCGCCGCGCGAGCCCGACGCCGTGATGGCCGCGCTGACCGCGCCGGAAACGAGGATCGTCAGCCTCACCATCACCGAGAAGGGCTACGGCGTCGATCCGAAGACCGGCGGCCTCGACGCCAACCATCCCTCGATCGCGCCCGATCTTGCAAACCCGCGCAATCCCTCCGGCGCGGTCGGGTTCATCGTCGAGGCGCTGCGTCTGCGCCGCGAGCGCGGCCTGCCGCCGTTTACGGCGCTCTGCTGCGACAACCTCCCGCACAATGGCGCGCTGCTGAAACGCCTAGTGGTGGGTTTCGCCGACCGCGTCGATGCCGGCCTTGCCGCCTACATCCGGACCGAAGTTCCGTTTCCGTCGACCATGGTCGACCGCATCACGCCGGCTTCCACCGACGCGACCTATGCCGACGCGCAACGCCTGACGGGATATGAAGACCGCGCCGCGGTCGAGACCGAGCCCTTCGCCCAATGGGTGATCGAGGACGATTTTTGCGCCGGCCGGCCCGACTGGGAGGCGGGCGGCGCGATCTTCGCGGCCGATGTCGCGCCCTATGAGAAGATGAAGCTGCGCATGTTGAACGGCGCGCATTCCATGCTCGCCTATTCCGGTTTCATCGCCGGCCACGCCTATGTGCGCGACGTGATGGCTGACGCGCCATTGGCGAAGCTCGTCGCGCGCCACATGGACGCCGCCGCCGCCACGCTCGATCCGGTGCCGGGCGTCGACCTCGAGCAATACGCACGCGACCTGCAAGCCCGATTCGCCAATCCGGCCATCGCCCACCAGACCTACCAGATCGCGATGGACGGCACGCAAAAATTGCCCCAGCGGCTGGTCGAACCCGCAATCGCTACGTTGCGTTCAGGCCGTCCGCTGGACGCCTATGCCTTCGCCGTGGCGGCTTGGATGCGGTATTGTCTGGGCATGACCGAGGAAGGCCAGACATATGCCCTGCGCGATCCGCGCGAGGCCGAGATCGGGGCGCTGCTCGCCGGCAGCGGCCGCGACGCAGGCTCGATCGTCGACCGGCTGCTGGCGCTGCCGGGCCAGTTCCCCGACGAACTGTCTGGCGCGCCGGAATGGCGCGCGGCGGTGCGGACCCGGCTGGAGACGATGCTTGCGCAGGGCATCCGCGCTGCGATCGAGCGCGAGGCTGCATAACGGTCACGCCGACGCTGACCGGCTCAGCTTCGCACTACCGTCACAAACATTGCCTTCTTTTCTCAAGCGGCTCGCTCGTCCGGCGAGTCGCCGGATTGCTTGCGCGCCATGCGAGGCTTTCGAGCCATTCGCGGGATAAATGAAAGCGATCCGAAAAAATTTCGAGCGAAAGGGCTTTCCATTGTCGATGCTATCTGCCATACTGGTATGGTAGCTGAAGCTATAGACAGCCTTGACGTCGATCAGAGGACTTGTGTCTTATATAAGATACAAGAATTGACGCTTGCACAGGGGCGCCACTTGGGCGCAGTCTAAAGGCTCTCGGGAGGAGATCATGCGCAAAATCATCTTGGGCGGTTTCGTCATCGCCGGCACCATCGCAGCTTCCGCCGCAGGCGCGGCCGAGCTTCGTTTCGCTTGCTATCAGGACGGCGTCGAATGCGACGCCTGGTCGGAAGCCTTCAAGGCTTTCGAGGCGGAGAACGCCGGGACGACCGTCAAGGTCGACATCGTGCCCTACAAGTCGATCGTCGAAAGCCTGCCGCTCCAGCTCGCCGGCGGCGAGGGGCCGGACCTCGCCCGCGTCACCGACCTCGGCGGCCTCGCCAAATACATGCTCGACATCACGCCCTATGTGAAGGACGCGGCCTATCTGGAGGAGAACTACGGCAAGACGCTCGCCTGGACCCGCGTCAACGGCCCGGACGACAAGGGCATCTATTCGATCATGGACCAGCAGACCGCCACCGGTCCCTTTATCAACAAGACCCTGTTCGAGCAGGCCGGCGTCGCCATGCCGGGCGAGGGCGCGACCTATGCCGACTGGGCCAAGGCCGCCAAGGAAGTCGCCGAGAAGACGCAGACGCCGTTCGCGGTCGCAATGGACCGCACCGGCCACCGCTTCGCTGGACCGGCCATTTCCTACGGCGCGAAATATTTCAACGCCGACGGCACGCCGATCACGGTCGATGAAGGCTACAAGGCCTTCGCGCAGCAGTTCGTCGACTGGAACAAGGACGGCACGGTCGCCAAGGACGTCTGGGCCGGTTCCGGCGGCGCGACCTATCAGGACGCCGCCAAGGAGTTCACCAACGGCTCGCTGGTGATGTACATTTCCGGCTCCTGGCAGATCGCCCGCTTCGGCCGCGACATCAAGGACGCGTTCGACTGGATCGCGATTCCCGCGCCCTGCGGCCCCGGCGGCTGTACCGGCATTCCCGGGGGTGCTGCGGTCGTGGGCTTGAAGCACACCAAGTCGCCGGAAGAAGTCGGCAAGCTGCTCGACTTCATGGCGCGCGAGGACGTGCAGGCCAAGGTGCTCGCCAAGACCAAGAACATCCCGGCGCATCAGGGCCTTCAGGCCAAGGGCATCGCCTATGAGAACGCCACCGAGCCGGAAAAGGCGGCGCTCGCCGTGTTCTCAACGGCGCTCACAAAATTCTCGCCGATCGCCTTCCAGTTCCAGGGCTACAAGAACAACCGCGCCATCATGAACGCGACCGTGACCCGCATCACCCAGGCGATCGTCGGCGAGTCGACGCTCGACGAGGCGCTCGCGCGCATCGACACCGACGTGAAGGAAGCGCTCGCTGCGGCGCAGTAGGCGGTAACCTTGGCCTCCCCCTCACCGGTCCTTCGGACCACCTCTCCCCCCTGTCAGGGGGAGAGGAGAGCCGGCCGCGATTTCGCGCCACTCCTCTCCTCCATTTTGGGGGGAGAGGTGGTTCGCGAAGCGAAGCGGTGAGGGGGAAGCGCCACGCCGATAGTCCATATGTGATTGCCTTTCCCCTTTTGGGGTGGGGGTAACCGACCGCACACAGAGGCGCTGCTCATGCTGGCCCCCATCCAATCCGCCTTCTCCTGGCTCTACGCGGCCTTCTTCAACCTCTTCGAATGGCCGATGCTGGCCATCCAGAAGATGACGGGCGCGCAGAAGATCGCTTGGGCGTTCTTGGCTCCCAATCTCGTCATCTTCGGCCTGTTCACCTTCCTGCCGATCTTCCTGAACTTCATCTATGCGACGACCGGGTCGGACGCGATCCTATTGCAGGACCGCCCTTACGTCGGCGCGGAGAATTTCCGCTCGCTGCTCGCCTGCCAGAACTATCTCGATCCCAATTCCTGCGAGCGCGACATCTTCTGGCGCGCGATCCACAACACCTTCTGGTTCGTGATCCTCCAGGTCGTGTTCATGATCCTGTTCTCGCTGATCACGGCGCTGATCCTCAACCGCAACATCCCCTGGCGCGGCTTCTTCCGCTCGGTCTTCTTCTATCCCGTCCTGCTGTCGCCGGTCGTCGTCGCGCTGATCTGGAAATGGGTTCTGCAACGCTACGGCGTGCTGAACGCCGGTTTCGAGAGCGCCGGACTTCAGCCCATCAACTGGCTGCTCGAAGCCAACTGGTCCTTCTTCTGGATCATCTTCGTGTCGATCTGGGCCCATATGGGATTTTACACGCTGATCCTGCTCGCCGGGCTGCAATCCATTCCGTCCGACGTCTACGAGGCGGCGGAAATGGACGGAGCGTCCAACTGGCGCACGTTTGCGCGCATCACCATGCCGCTGCTCATGCCGACCATGGCGGTCGTGCTGACCCTGTCGCTCATCCGCGCGGTGCAGGCGTTCGACGAGATCTTCGTGCTCACCGGCGGCGGGCCGGGCTCGGCGACGCTGCTCATCATGCAGTTCATCTACGAGACCGGCTTCGCCTTCCGCCCGCAGCTCTTCGGCGTCGCGGCGGCGGCCTCGATCCTGATGGCGGCGGTGCTGCTGGTGCTGACGCTGCTGCAACTGCGCGCCACGCGCGGCCAGAACGAGAGCTAGGGCGATGTTCAAGTTCCTCACCCGCACCCACGGCCGGGGAAAGTTCGACACGGTCGACTGGCTGACCGTTGTCTATCTGTTCCTCGCCGTCCTGCTGATGTTCGGGCCGATCCTGTGGGTCGTGATGTCGTCCTTCAAGACGGAAGCCGCCTTGCAGGAATATCCGCCCTCCTTCCTGCCGCTCGCGCCCGCGACCGCCATCGTGGAGGGACAGGAAGGCCCGCTGCCCCTGTTCCGCATCACCGCCGGCGAGCATGAGGGCAAGGTGCTGGCGCAGGTGCGCCGCGTCGGCCTGATGGCGCAGATGGTCGACCCGGCCAATCCCGGCGAGACGCTGCGCGTCAACATCAACGAACGCGTGCCGGAGCGCGAATTCGCGCTGGCGGTCGAGAACTACACGGCGCTGTTCGACCGCTTCAACTTCGCGCTCTATTTCTGGAACTCGCTGTTCATCACCGTCATCGCCACGATCATCACGGTGATCTTCAACTCGATGGCGGCGTTCGCCCTGTCCAAATACAAGTTCTCGGGGCGCACCTTCGTCTTCGTTCTGATCATCGCGACCCTGATGATCCCGCCGACGATCAACCTCGTGCCGAACTATCTCGTCGTCTCCGAACTCGGCCTCGTCAATTCGCCCTGGGGCGTCATCTGGCCGGCGGTCGCGACGCCGACCGGTGTCTTCCTGCTGCGCCAATACATGCTGACCATCCCCGACGATCTGCTCGACGCGGCGCGCATGGACCACGCCTCCGAATGGCGGGTCTACTGGAAGATCGTCCTGCCGCTCGCGGCTCCGGCGATCGCAGTGCTGGTCATCTTCTCGGTCATGTGGCGCTGGAACGACTTCCTCTGGCCGCTGATCGTGCTCAACCGGTCGGAGCAGTTCACCCTCCAGCTCGCGCTCAACGCCTTCCAGGGCGAGTTGCAGACGAGCTGGGCGAACCTGCTGGCGATGACGATCCTGACGCTGCTGCCGATCACGATCGTCTTCGCCTTCCTGCAAAAATACATCACCACAGGCATAGCCCAGAGCGGAGTGAAATGATGGCCATCGTCGAACTCGACAAGCTCGCCAAAGACTACGGCAATGTCCGCGCCATCCACGGCGTCGACCTGAAAATCGACAACGGCGAATTCTGCGTCTTCGTCGGCCCGTCCGGCTGCGGCAAGTCCACGCTGCTGCGCATGATCGCCGGGCTGGAGGACATTTCCGGCGGCGAGCTGCGCATCGACAATTCGCGCGTCAACGAGCAGCCGGCGTCCGAACGCGGGCTGGCCATGGTGTTCCAGACCTATGCGCTCTATCCGCACATGACCGTGCGCCAGAACCTCGCCTTCGGGCTGGAGAACATCAAGACGCCGAAGGCCGAGATCGACAAGCGTGTGGGCGACGCCGCCCGCATGCTCCAGATCGAGCAATATCTCGACCGCCGGCCAAAACAGCTTTCGGGTGGCCAGCGCCAGCGCGTCGCCATCGGCCGCGCCGTGGTGCGCGAGCCGCGCGTGTTCCTGTTCGACGAGCCTCTGTCGAACCTCGACGCGGAGCTGCGCGTCACCATGCGCGGCGAGATTTCCGCGCTGCATCGCCGCCTTGGCAACACGATGATATACGTCACCCACGACCAGGTCGAAGCCATGACCATGGCCGACAAGATCGTGGTGCTGCGGCTCGGCCGCATCGAGCAGGTCGGCACGCCGCTGGAGCTCTACAACGCGCCGGCCAATCAGTTCGTCGCCGGCTTCATCGGCTCGCCGCGCATGAACTTCGTCGACGTCACGATCGACAGCGCGACGGCGAAGGGCGTCACGGCGAAGGATTCCGATGGCAACATCTACAAGGCCGCCGTCTCGCATGAAGGGCTGTCGAAAGGCGACGCGGCGGTCATCGGTATTCGTCCTGATCATCTGGAGATCGCGAAGAAGGGCGGCGTCACGGTGACGGTCAAGGCGATCGAGCAGCTCGGCGGCGAATCCTATCTCTATTGCGAGACCAAAAGCGGCCAGAAGCTCACCGCGCATCTGTCCGGCCAGACCTCGGTCAAGCGCGACGAGACGGCGCACGCCGTCTTCCGCCCGGAATTCACCCATCTGTTCCGCAAAAGCGACGGCGCCGCGCAAAAGCGCACGACGATCGGCGAGGCGGTGTAAGGGTGCCGTGCGCTCCCTCCCCCTTGCCGGGGGTCCGAAGGACGGCCCGAAGGGCCGGGTGGGGTAACCTCCACTTGGCACGGACCAAATCTACTTTAAAGAATTGACATCAGACCAGATCGCCTCGACCTACCCCACCCGGCCCTTCGGGCCGCCCTCCCCGCAAAGGGGAGGGAGGAGACCAGCATGACCTTCCTCTCCGCTTCCGGCCCCGCGACCGCCACGCCGACCGGCCTGACCCTTCCCCTCACCGGCGGCTTCGCGCTCCGCGTCGACATCCTGTCCGGCTGGCTGACTCGCGTCGCCGTCATCCCAGATGGCGGCCTCGCAGTCGACCGCACCTGGATGATCGCGCCGGAAGGCGACGTGCCGTGGCGCGGGCGGGACCGGCTGGATACGGACGGCTTCGCGTCCCCCGACGCCACGCTTGCCGATGGAGCCGGCGTCACGTCGCTGACCGCCGACGACTGGCGCATCTGCGTCACCCCGTCGCCGCTGCGGCTCGTCTTCCAGCGCAAACAGGGCAAGGACTGGCACACGATCCTCGCCGACCGCGAGGCCGGGGCCTATCAATGGTTCGAGCGGCAGGGCGTCTTCCGCCATTTCCAGTCGCGGACGCTCGCCGACCGGCATTATGGCCTCGGCGACAAGACCGGCCCGCTCGACAAGACGCTGCGCCGTCTGCGTTGCCTCCAGACCGACTCGCTCGGCTACAATGCCGAGACGCAGGACCCGCTCTACAAGCACGCGCCCTTCGTCATCGCGGACAGCGAGGCCGGCGCGATTGGGCTGCTCTACGACGCGCTCTCGGAGATAACCTTCGATCTCGGCGCGGAGCATTCCAACTACCACCCTCACTACCGCCTCGTGGATGCGCAGGA
>Ga0209792_1000194_pt1 | contig 66050 bp, 69 predicted proteins | sample EBPBio142005_DNA_FD_185860 | JGI IMG/M metagenome (GOLD analysis project Ga0209792, IMG submission 185860) | Wastewater treatment Type I Accumulibacter community from EBPR Bioreactor in Madison, WI, USA - Reactor 1_6/14/2005_ DNA (SPAdes)... | ecosystem: Engineered > Bioreactor > EBPR >...
TCAGATGCTGCGCACCGTGCCGTTCATAGGTTTGACGCCGCTGCTGGTCATGTGGTTCGGGCTCGGCGAGACGCCCAAGGTCATCCTTATCGCCGTGGCCAGCTTCTTCCCGGTCTACATCAACACGCTCGCCGGCGTGCGCAACGTCAACAAGGGTTTCGTCGAGGTCGGGCAGTCCTTCGAACTGTCGCGGATCGAGCTTCTCTACCGGGTGATCCTCCCGGCCGCCTTGCCGGAAATCCTCACCGGCATACGCTATTCGCTGGGCATCGCCTGGCTGGCGCTCGTGATCGCCGAACTGATGGCCGCGGAAAGCGGCATCGGCTACTGGCTGCTGCAAGGCCGCGAGGCGGTCCGCGTCGACATCGTGCTGGCCAGCCTCGTCGTGTTTTCCGTCGCCGGCAAGGTGATGGACGCGACGCTGCGGCTGATCGAGGCCCGCGTCCTCCACTGGCGCAATGCATTCACGGGGGCCTGACATGAGCGATTACGTTTCGGTCCGCCATGTCGGACGCTCTTTCCAGTCACGCGGAGCCATCGTCACCGCGCTCAAGGACATCAATCTCGACATCCGGCAGGGCGAGTTCGTCGTTCTGGTCGGCCCGTCGGGCTGCGGCAAGTCCACATTGTTGCGAAGCATAGCGGGCCTCGATGTCGGCTTCAGCGGCGACATCCTGATCGGCGGCGACCGCGTCGTCAGGCCGAACCGCTCGCGCGGCCTTGTCTTCCAGGAGGCCCGCCTGCTGCCCTGGCTCACGGCGGGCCGCAACATCGCCTTCGGCATGAAGGCGAGCGAGCGCGAGAAGCGGGAGCGCGTGCGCGAACTGCTCGACCTCGTCGGCCTCGTCGGCTTCGAGGACGCCTATCCGCACCAGCTTTCGGGCGGCATGGCGCAGCGCGTCGCGATCGCGCGCGCTCTCGCCCCACGACCCAGCATCCTGCTGATGGACGAGCCCTTCGGCGCGCTCGACGCCTTCACCCGCATCAAATTGCAGGACGCGCTGCGCGACATCTGGCGCTCGCAGAACGTGACGACCGTGTTCGTCACCCACGACATCGACGAGTCCCTGGTGCTCGGCCAGAAGGTGGTCGTGATGTCGGCACGCCCGGGCCGGATCGCCGAGGTGATCGACGTCGATCTGCCCTACCCGCGCGACCGCGTGTCGGACGACTTCGCCCGCTACCGCAACATGCTTCTGACCAGCTTCGGCCTGCACTAGCCAGCGCCGTTGGAGAAAACCATGCCCGACAAATTCCACCTCGCCTATTTCTTGACCGATTCGCACGCGCAGGGCTGGGGCACGGCGTGGGGCGGCAATATCGGCAAGGACTGGGCGAAGCCCGATCTCTATGTCGCCGCCGCGCGCGAACTCGAGCGCGCCTGCTTCGACTATGTGCTGATCGAGGACAATGTCTTCGTCGCCGACGCCTATGGCGACTCGATGGACATCTACCTGCGCAACGGGCTGTCTGTCCCGCGCCGCGACCCGCTGATGGTCGCGCCGTACATGCTCCAGGCCACGCGTCACATCGGCGTCGTGCCGACGATCTCGACCTTTGCTTACCACCCCTATCAGCTTGCACGGCTGGTCGGCTCGCTCGACCAGTTGTCGGAAGGCCGCGTCGGCTGGAACGTCGTGACCGGCTCGTCCGAGCGCGCCCTGCAGAATTTCGGCTTCCCCGGCATGGATGAGCACGACAAGCGGTACGACATGGCCGACGAATTCGTCGCCGCGGTCAATGCGCTGTGGGATTCGTGGGATGGCGACGCGGTGATCGCCGACCGGGCTACCGGCGTGCTGGTGGACCCGGCGAAGGTGAGGATCCCAAATTATCAGGGCAAGCACTACGCCACGCGCGGCCCGCTCAACTCCGGGCCGGCACCGCAAGGGCGGCCGGTGATGGCGCAGGCCGGCAGCTCCGGCCGCGGCCGTGTCTTTGCCGCTCAGCATGCCGACACGATCGTGGTGAAGGCCAAGACGCTCGACTACATGAAGCAGCAGCGGCTCGACGTGCGCGAACTCGCGGCGAAGCAGGGACGCAATCCGGACTCGATCAAACTCCTGATGCTGATCGCGCCGATCATCGGGGCGACGCGCGAGGAAGCGGAGTTGAAGCGCCGCCAGCGCGAGGCCGAGGAACTGGCCGCCGCCGAGCAGACGATCGCCAAGGTCTCGAAGATCGTCGACATCGATTTCAGCAGGTTCCCGCTCGATGAGCCGCTGACCGTCGAGGGCTTGAAGACGGAAGGCACGCAGATCGTGCTGAACGACTTCATCGCGCGCAACAAGGGCCGCACGCTGCGGCAGGCCGGCGCGATCGCGCTGGCCTACAATCCCGATGGCACCAATCTGTGCGGCACGGCCGCCGACGTGGCCGCCGAGATGATCGAGATCATGCAGCATATCGGCGGCGACGGCTTCCTCGTGACCGGCCAGACGACACGGCATTTCCTCGCCGAGATCGCCGACGGCCTCGTGCCGGCCTTGCAGGATCGCGGCGCGGTGCGCTCGAGCTACCGGCCCGGCATGCTGCGCGACACGCTGACGGAGTTCTGACATGCCAACCGCGATCATCGTCGGCAATCCAAAGCCCGCCTCGCGTACCCTCGACGCGGCGCAACTCCTCGCCACGAAACTGACGGGCCGGCCGGCCGACCAGGTGTTCGATCTGGTCGAATACGGAGCGGCGCTGCTCGACTGGAACGATGCGGGGATCAAGGCGGCCGTCGAGGAGGTTGCGAAATCGAACCTCGTCATCGTCGCCAGCCCCACCTTCAAGGCCACATATACGGGGCTGCTGAAATTGTTCCTGGACCGTTTCGCCGGGCAGACCGGCATGCAGGGCGTGGTCGCCATCCCGCTGATGCTCGGCGCGGGAGAGCGGCACGCGCTGGCGGTGGAAGTCCACCTCAAGCCGGTGCTGGCCGAGATCGGCGCGGCCTGCCCGACGCCGGGGCTCTATCTCAACGACAAGACCTATGCCGAAGGTCCGGACATGGACCGTTTCGTCGAGACCTGGAAGCCGGTGATCGACCTGCTTCTCGCCGCGCAGGGTGACCGGGCTTGAGCGCCGCCGTCGACCCAGCCGACTACCGCCGGGTCCTCGGCAACTTTCCGACCGGCGTCGCGGTCATCACCGCCCACACGCCGGATGACGGCGATGTCGGCATGGTGGTCGGATCGTTTACGTCGGTCTCGCTCGATCCGCCGCTCGTCGCCTTCCTGCCGATGAAGACATCCGGCAGCTACCGGAAGCTGGCGGGGTCGAAGACGTTCTGCGTCAATTTCCTGGGCGCGCACCAGGAAGCGCTGTGCCGCCTCTTCGCATCGAAGGTTCCGGACAAGTTCAGCGGCCTCGACTATGGCCGCGCCCCGAGCGGCTCGCCGATCATCCCCGACGTCATCGGCTGGGTCGATTGCGAGGTCGAGGCGGTGCACGACGCGGGCGACCATGACATCGTGATCGGACGGGTCGTCGCCCTGTCGGGCGGCAGCGCGGTCCCGCCGCTGGTCTTCTTCCGCGGCGGCTACGGCCGGTTCAGCACGTCCTCGCTGATCGCCGGCGAGGCGCCCGACCTTCTCGCGCATCTGAAGCTCGCGGACATCGCTCGGCAACATATCGAGACGCTCTCGGAGAAGCTGCGCCTCGCCGTCAGCGTGACCGTGCGGTCGGGCAACGAAATCGTCATCCTTGCCAGCGCGGGGGCCGTGACCACCTCGCGGGTCGGCGAACGCCTGCCCTTCGCGCCGCCGATGGGGGCGGTCCTTGTGGCCTGGGAACCGCCGGCGGTGACCAAAGCGTGGCTGGCCAATCTCGGCGCATCGGACGCCGGCCTGATCGAGCACCATGCCGCCGCGCTGGAGCGCGTACGCGAACGCGGCTGGTCGATCGGGCTGGACCGATCGCGCCAGCGGCAATTGCAGGCCGCGATGGCGGACGCGCTGAGGCAAGGACATGCCGAAAACGCCTTGGCCAGCCTGCGGCGGACGCTGGCCGATGTCGCCATGACCCACGATCCGGACGTGATTGAAGGGCCGAACGGCAGGATCGGCCTTGCCGTCATCAGCGCGCCGGTCCGCCGGCCGGACGGCCAGGTCGCCATGGGCATCAGCCTGACGGGGTTCGACGACGACGTCGACCCTTACGCCTTCGAGGCAATCAGGGATGTTTTGCTCGCCACGGCCGGGCGGATCGAACAGGCAATAGCGCCATTCCTGTCCGGCGCGGCCTCCCAAAGCTGACCGCCTGCGAAAAGCCCGGCTGACGCGATGCGCTCGCCGGGCCAAATCAAACTGTCTACCGCTCGTCGACGACCGGGTTGGACAGGGTGCCGATCTTGTCGATCGACACTTCGATCAGGTCGCCGTTCTTGAGGAACACGGGCGGCTGCCGCTTGAAGCCGACGCCGGCCGGAGTTCCCGTCGCGATGACGTCGCCCGCTTCCAGGTCGATGAAATCGGCGATGTGCTCGAGGATCGTCGGAATGTCGAAGATCATCGTGCCGGTGTTGGCGTGCTGCTCCACCTTGCCGTTGAGCCGCGTCGTGATGTCGAGCGCGTGCGGATTGCCAACCTCGTCGGCGCTGACGATGCAGGGGCCGAACGGACCGGAGGAGCGGAAATTCTTGCCGCCGGTGTACTGCGTCACGCGGAACTGGTAGTCGCGCACCGTGACGTCGTTGAAGATCGAATAGCCGAAGACGTAGTCCATCGCCTCGGCCTTGGTTATGCGCCCCTTGGTGTCGCGGCCGATGATGACCGCGAGTTCGCCTTCCCAGTCGAGCTGGTGTGAGACGGACGGCACGACGACCGGGCCGCCATGCCCGACGAAGGTGTTGGCGAAACGCGGGAAGAGTATCGGCATCTTCGGCAATTCAAGCCCGGCCTCGCGGGCATGCTCCGCATAGTTTCTCGCTACGCAGATGACCTTGGGCGGCGAGGGCAACGGCGGCAGGAGCTCGACCGAGGCAATGGACAGCCCGATCTCGTTCGCCCTGCCCTTTTGCTCTACGGCGGCGACCGCGTCGCGAACCGCACGCATGGTTGATTCGCCGCCTCGGATCAGGTCGAGCAGGGTGTCCGGCAGCGTCACGCCCGCATCGGCGCCGAGTCGGGCAAGGGGCAGCACGCTCTCGCCGGTGACGACACCTGCCTGGTTGTTGCCGTCATGTTTGAAACTTGCGAATTTCATGGCTTCTGCTATGTTCGATTATCGATCAATTATGTTCGACAATAGGCCCTTATGCGGCCCCTTGCAACCCTTCCTGGCCCTTGAGGAAAAGACCAATGTCAGACGAAAAGCCGAGATCGCCCAAATTCGAACGCGGTCTTGCGACGCGGCGCGCGGTGCTCGGAGCCGCCTATGTCGACAAATCGGTCGAGCAGGCCGAGCCGTTCAGTTGGCCGTTGCAGCAGTTGGTCACCGAATATTGCTGGGACGAGATATGGAACCGTCCGGGGCTGGACCGGAAGATGCGGTCCTTGCTCAATCTCGGCATGATCGCCGCCCTCAACCGGCCGCACGAATTCCGCATTCACGTTGGCGGCGCTCTGAACAATGGCCTGACCAAGGAGGAGATCCGCGAGGCGATCCTTCAGATCGCGGTCTATTGCGGCATGCCGGCGGCGCTCGATTCGTTCCGGGTGGCCAACGAGGTCTTCAAGGAACGCGGGCTTCTGTAGATTGGACCTGCGAAAGGCGGACTGACCGCCGCCTTTCGCCGCATCGTCAGGTCACGACGAGATGCTGCCGGAACTGACGTCTTCGCTGCCGCCGACGCGATTGTGCAGGCGTTTCGAGGCCTCCTCGCGCTGCTCCACGAAGGCGGAGAAGTCGAAAGCGGACAGGTCGATCTCCTGGATCGGATCGTAGGAGCGGGCAAGGCCGTCCCAGCCGATCTGGTCGATGCCCCAGTAGAATTCGAGCAGGTTGTTGTCGGGGTCGCGGGCATAGAAGCGCGGCTGGTTGCCGGGGCCGCCCCGGCGCGCATTCACCACGACGCCGAGCGCGCTCATGTCACGGTAGAGCTGGAGCAACGCCTCCGGGCTCGGAAGCTCGAAGGCGATATGGTGCAGGCCAAGCCGCGGCTTCGCCGGCTGGCTGGTATCGGGATCGCTCAGCACGAAGATCGAGAGAACATGATGCGTAGCGTCGCAGCGCACGAAGGCGCCTTCGCGGACGGTGACGCCGTGCCCGACCTTCTCCTTGGGATAGGCGAAGCGCTCGGTCAGCTTCATGCCGAGCACATTGACGTAGAAGTCGACCGACCGGTCGAGGTCCTCAACAGCCAGCCCGATATGGCCGAGTTTTGCCACCCTCGCCTTCATCCTGGCCTCCTCAATCGTATGGTTTGTCCAAATAGCGAACATATCCGTTCGATATTCATATATCGAGGATCAGGCCGACGCGTCAAGTTCAGTCTGTTTCACCATTCCATTTCTTGCACCGGCGGGATTGGCGAGCAGCCGCAGGAAGCAATATGACTAGGACTCGGGCTGCGCAGGCAGACAGCCGCAGGCCGGGAGGAATTTTGCGAGCATGGCTGAGGTATCGTCCACCGGAGACCAGATGATCACGGTGCTGGAAAGCGTCGGCCAGGTCGGGCCGGCGTCCGTCGCCGAGATCGCGCGGGCATGCGGCATGAACCGCACGGTGACGCACAGGCTGCTCAATACCCTGCACGTCAGGGGCTACGTGCGGCGGGATGAAAAAGGGTTCGTGCTCGGCCCGATGATCCGCCATTTGGCGGAACGCGTTCCCGGCGATCTGATGATGGTTGCCGGCGACATCATCCGTCAGCTCGCCGACGAGGTCGGCGAAACCGTGGTTCTCCATTCGCTTGATGGTTTTGATGCGGTCGTGGTTGGTCAGGCAGTGGCGGACCGCCACGTCGTGCGGGTCCACCATCGTCCAGGCGAGCGCCATCCGCTGGTGCTGGGAGCCAGCGGCAGGGCGATCCTCGCCTTTCAGTCCGAGGCGACCCAGAAACGATGCATGGAATGGTCGACCGGGCGGCCCGACCTGGGTGACATGCTGCGGCAGGTGCGCGAACTGGGCTGGTCGATGTCGCATGACGAGCTGCAGTACGGCGTTCATGGCCTTGCCGTGCCGATTGCCGATCCCGCCGGCAGCGTCTTCGCCAGTGTGGCGATCCTCGTGCCGGCCGCTCGCGCCGCCAATCTCGGCGCCTGGACGACGAGGCTGCGCCGGTCGGCAAGCGCGATCGAGGCTGCGTTGAAGCTGCAGGGAAAGGCGCAGCAGGCCGCCCTGCCGGAGGGGTAAGCGAAGCGAACGAGCGCGAGACAAAGAGGGTGGTGCCCCATGCCGGACTCGAACCAGCACTCCTTTCGGAAACGCATTTTGAGTGCGCCGCGTCTACCAATTCCGCCAATGGGGCCGCCTGAACGGCCTGAGCGAACTACATGCCGAGCCGGCCTGCGTCAACAAGACTTCGTGACACGGGCCGTCGGGACTTGCGTGCGGGGTCGTCAAACGAATACCGCAATCCCGGCGCTGCTGGGCGCCGATTACCGGCCTTTCCGCGCGCCAAAAGAGGTTTGAATGGTTTCCGCTTCGTCGCCTGAAACATTGCGTCAATGGTCGGCGCTCGCGCTGCTGCTCGGCATGGCGGCCACGGTCGGCACGGCGCTCGGCTTCGAGCATATCGGGGGCTACATTCCCTGCATGCTCTGTCTGCAGCAGCGCATCCCCTACTATGCCGGCCTGCCGGTCGCGGCGCTCGCGCTGGCCGCGATCTGGCTGCGCTGGCCGTCCGCCGTCTCGCGTCTGCTGCTCGCGATCATCGGCGTGCTGATGACCGTGGGACTGGGGCTCGCGATCTATCACTCCGGCGTCGAATATGGCTGGTGGCAAGGCCCCGCGAGCTGCGGCGCGGTCGCATCGCCGGTGTCGACCGGCAAGGGCATCCTCGACGCGATCAACACGACGATCCCGCCATCCTGCGATTCGGCCGCCTGGCGCGACCCGGTGGTCGGGCTGTCCTTCGCCGGCTGGAACGTGCTGGCCAGCGCGTTCTGGGCTGTCGTGGCGTTCAGGGCGGCGAGATGAAGAGCGGTGGCAGAACTTCGGCCTTGACCAGAATCGAGGAATTGATAGCGACTGCATGTCGCGAGGTCAGCGGTCACCAAAAACCCATTGGTCCTGACACTACCGTGAATTTCGACCTGGGCATCGCCGGAGACGACGCCGACGAACTGGCCGGAGAGATAATAACCACAACAGGTCTGGCGATTGATCCGGCACACGAGTTCCGAAGCTATTTCGGAAGTGAAGGAATGCTCGACCTTCTACATCTGTTCAAGAGACAACGACCGAAGCCGCTGACGGTACGCCAACTGGCTGGCTTCCTGCGAGACGATGCCGAACTGGCCGCCGAGCAACTTCGCGCCCTGAATGCATTCTGGGGCCGAAACTGGGCTTTACGCGATCAGGGCTCCAGTTCCACATCCCAGTAGAGATAGTCCATCCAGCTTTCATGCAGATGGTTCGGCGGGAAGAGCCGGCCGTTGTTGTGCAGGTCGTGCACGCTCGGGTGGTAGGGCTTTTGCAGCGGCCACATCTTGGCTTCCGCCGGCAGCATGCCGCCTTTCCTGAGATTACAGGGCGAGCAGGCGGCGACCACGTTCTCCCATGTCGTCGCTCCGCCGCAGCGGCGTGGGATGACATGGTCGAAGGTCAGGTCGTCCGTACGCCCGCAATACTGGCACTGGAAACGGTCGCGCAGGAAGACGTTGAAGCGGGTGAAGGCCGGGTTGCGCGACGGCTTCACATAGGTCTTCAGGCAGACCACGCTCGGAATCTTCATCGAGAAGCTCGGCGAGGAGACCTGATGGTCGTATTCGGCGACGATGTTCACGCGGTCGAGGAAGACCGCCTTGATCGCATCCTGCCAGGACCAGAGGGATAGCGGGTAATAGCTGAGCGGGCGGTAGTCCGCATTGAGCACCAGGGCCGGCAACCCATCTGGCGACACATGGACCGTCACGTATCAGCTTCTCCCGATTCAGTCGGTGCGGATACTGTAAGCGAGAGGTGACAGGATTGTGAAGCGGGCAAACGGGTCCGCAAACATGCAAAAGCCCGGTCTTTTTCAGGTTTTTCCATCAATCCGGCAGGGCGGCGAGGATCGGAGCGGCGTCGCGGCCCTTCATGTCGCGGTAATAGGCCCAGAAGAGACGGGCCGCCGCGCCGCGCCAGGGCGACCATGATTCGGCGATCTTTTCGAGCTGCCGGTCGTCCGGCCTGGGCGCGATTCCCAACGCGTGGCCGACCGCGCTTTGCAGCGCGACATCCTTGGCCGGAAAGACATCCGGGTGGCCGGCGGCGAAAAGAAGATAGACCTGCGCCGTCCACGGTCCGATGCCGGAGACCGCCGTCAGCCGCGCAATCGCCTCGTCGGCTTCGAGCGTACACATATGTTCGAGGTCGAGCCCCTCGTCGGCGACCGCACGCGCCAGCGCCAGCAAAGTGCGCTGCTTCGGCCGCGACAGGCCAGCCTCGCGGAAGACGTCCTCGCCGGCGCCCAGCACGCCCTGCGCCGTCATCGGATCGACCAGCCGGGCAAAGCGGCCGAGGATGGCGGCAGCGCTGGCGCGCGACACCATCTGCGAGATGATGATGGACGCCATGCTGGAGAAGCCCGGCGCGGTCAGGCGCAACTCCACTTCGCCGGACGCGGCCCGCACCGGCGCGAGGCGCGGATCGGCGCGGCACAGCGCGTCCAGCGCGGTCTCGACATCGGCAAGGCAACCGATCCGCTGCATGTGTTCTCCTTACTGTCAGCTTCCGCTCGCCGCCAAAACACCGTAGCAATGCGCGCACGTGGGTCCAACGCCCGCCAGAACATTGCTGACAGACCAGAGCCATGTCCGACCAAATTGAACCGTTCTGCCGATGGGAATCCGGGTCAAGGTCGAGGGGTTCGGCGACGGTCGGGCTGGTGGCCCGGCCTAGTCCGAAGCCCGACGGATTTGGCTCGGATTCGCCCGGCAGAACGGTTCAATTTGGTCGGACATGGCTCTAATGCCACCCGTTTTCCGTTTCGCGCCCAGCCCCAATGGCGAACTGCATCTCGGCCATGCCCGCTCGGCGTTGTTGAACCGGCGGCTGGCGGACGAGACCGGCGGCCGTTTCCTGCTGCGGATCGAGGATATCGATCAGGCCCGCTGCACGCCGGACTACGAGGCCGGCATCTACCGCGATCTCGAATGGCTCGGCATTGATTGGGAAACGCCGGTGCGCCGCCAATCGGAGCATTTCGCCGACTATGCGGCGGCACTGGAAAAACTGAAGAAGCTCGATCTCGTCTATCCCTCCTTCATGAGCCGGGGGCAGATCAGGGACTATATCGCCGAACAGGAAACGCCGGCCCGCCACTGGCCGCGCGATCCGGACGGCGCGCCGCTCTATCCTGGCGTCGAGCGCGACATGTCGCGGCGCGAGCGGCAGAAACGAATCGCCGCCGGCGACCGCCACGCCTGGCGGCTGGATGTGGATGCCGCGCTGGCCAAAGCGGGCGCGAAACTGAGCTGGGCGGAAAATGGGGCGGGACCGCTCGGCGAAACGGGCACGGTCGCGGCACGGCCGCGCATCTGGGGCGATGTGATCCTGTCGCGCTCGGACGCTCCGGCCAGCTATCATCTGGCGGTCGTGGTGGACGACGCGCTGCAGGGCGTGACGGAGGTCGTGCGCGGGCAGGACCTGTTTCACGCGACCGCGATCCACCGGCTGCTTCAGGCGCTGCTCGGCCTTCCCGAGCCGGCCTATCGCCATCACTCGCTGGTGCTTGGAGCGGACGGGCGAAAACTGTCGAAAAGCGAACAGCATTCGGGCCTGCGGGAGCTTCGCGAAGAAGGCGTTTCCGCGAGCGAGGTCCGCGCGATGGCGATGGCGGGATTGTAGCGTGGACCAGCCGATAGGCTTTGCAAGGTCGCGACGGAGGGGCTAACGCCTCGCCGACCAATTCGGGATTGCATCCTTGCCCGCCGCGATACGCTACATGCCTGTTCTGTTCGTGCTGCTCTGGGCGACCGGGTTCATCGGCGCGCGCTACGCGATGCCGTGGTCGGAACCGTTCGGCTTCCTGGCGGTGCGCTTCGCGCTCGCCGCGATGATCCTGGCGATGATCGTGCTGGCGCTCGGCCACGCTTGGCCGACGCGCCGGCAGGCGATGCATGCGATCATCGCCGGCATCCTGACGCACGGGCTCTATCTCGGCGGCGTATTCTGGTCGATCCACCGCGGCCTGCCCGCCGGCATATCGGCGCTGATCGCGGGCCTGCAGCCGCTGGTGACGGCCTGCCTTGCAGCATGGCTGCTGGGTGAGCGCATCAGCGGGCGCCAGATGGCCGGGTTGGCGGTCGGCCTCGCCGGCGTCGTGCTGGTGCTATGGCCGAAACTGGGGGTGACGGGCGCAGGCGTCAACGCCGCGACACTGACCGCCAGCCTGATCGCCCTTGTCGCAATCTGCGCGGGCACGGTCTGGCAGAAGAAACATTCGGGCGGCGCAAGCCTCATCGCCGGCGCGTTCTGGCAATATGTCGGAGCGTCCGCCGTCATGGCCGCCGCATCCGCCGCCACCGAGACCGGCGCATTTACGGTGAATGGCGAATTGATCTTCGCATTGGCCTGGCTGACGCTGGTCCTGTCGATCGGGGCGATCTTCCTTTTGATGGTGATGATCAGGCAGGGCGAGATGTCGCGCGTCGCCTCGCTGTTCTATCTCGTGCCGGCCGTGACCGCGGTCATGGCGTGGCTCCTGTTCGGCGAAGAGCTGACCGCGGTCCAACTCGTCGGCATGGCCATCGCGACGCTGGGCGTCGCGCTCGCCACCGCTCAGCCGGCGATGCGGGACCGGGCATCGAGATAGCGGCGGATGGCGGCGTTGAGTTCGCCGCCGAGGATGAAGATCACCGAGATGATGTAGAGAAAGATCACGGCGATCATCACCGATGCGAGGCCGGCATAGGTGGAGACATAGGTCGAGAACTGCTTCAGATATTCGGCGAAGATGCTCGATCCCGCGATCCAGGCCGCCAGCGTGAACAGGATGCCGGGAATGACGTCGGCGATCGGCCGCTTGCCCGCCGGCAGCCAGACATGCACCGCGAACAGGCCGAGCACGATGACGCCCGACGCGATGATGTATCGCCATAGCGTGATCGTGCCCATATAGGGGCCGATCCATTCCAGGTTGCGCTGCGCCACGTCGGCCAGAAGCGGGGCCAGAACCAGCAACACAGAAATCGCCAGGAAGCCGACCGTCGCGATCAGCACGAAGATGATGCTCTGGAGCCGGCGCCAGACGAACGACCGCGTCTCGCTGACGCGGTAGGCGCGGTTGAGCGAGGTCCGCAGCGCCTCGATGCCGTTGGACGCGAAGATCGCCGCCGCCACGACGGAAACGGTCAGAAAATCGCCGCGCTGCACGGTCAGCACACTACGCACTTCCTTGGCGATCGGCTCGGCGATGGTCGGCGGCCAGGTGTCGAAGACGAGGTGCACCGCCGTGTCGGCGAATGCGTTGGCGCCCAGGAAGGACGCCAACGTCGTCGCGAAGATCAGGAACGGGAAAAGCGCCATCAGCGCCGAAATGGCGAGATGCGACGACATCGACCAACCGTCGTCGGCGTCAAAATGCCCGAGCGCATCGCTGAGGATGCGCTTGACCGCGACGATGTTCCGCACTGGCTCTCCGCAGATTGTTTCCCGGCTGCGAATATGGGAAGTGTTCGCCGCAAATGGCAAGCCGTGTGTGGCGCGGCGGACGCCAGCAGGAGCGATCATGGATCAGGTCTTCTACGTTCTCGCCATCGTCGCCATGGCCGCGGTCGTCATCGTGTTGCTGCGCGGCTTGTGGAACATGATGAAGGGCGGCGACGCCAATACGTCGAACAAGCTGATGCAGGCGCGTGTGCTGCTCCAGTTCATCGCGCTCGTGTTCGTGCTGCTCACCGTCTATTTCATGCGCAAGTAGGCCGGGGGATGGTCAAGCTCAACAAAATCTATACCCGCACCGGTGACGACGGGACGACCGGCCTGGCTGCCGGGCCACGCCGCAAAAAATTCGACCTGCGTGTGGAAGCTTATGGAACGGTCGACGAGGCGAATTCGGCCATCGGCATCGCCCGGCTGCATACCGCCGGGGCGCCGGCCGGCATCGACCAGATGCTGATGCGCATGCAGAACGACCTGTTCGACCTCGGCGCGGACCTGTCGACGCCGGAAACCGGCAAGCCCCTGCCCTGGGAGCCGCTGCGCATCCTCGCCTCTCAGGTCGCGCGGGTGGAGAACGACATCGATGCGTTGAACGCGGCGCTTGCTCCCTTGCGCTCGTTCATCCTTCCGGGCGGCTCGCCTGCGTCCGCCTATCTGCATCTGGCGCGCACGGTGGTGCGCCGCGCCGAGCGGCTGACCGTCGAACTGGCGTCCCTGGACGATGAGCAGGTCAACCCCGAGGCAGTGAAGTATCTCAACCGGGCCTCCGATTTCCTGTTCGTGGCCGCGCGCGTGCTCAATGACAACGGCGCGAGCGACGTGCTATGGGTGCCGGGGCAGAACCGCTAGCGCGAGGGGCAGACGGCGCATGTTCATTCCATTGCATGACGCCAACGATCTCAAGTACATCAAGCTGCAAGATGTGACGATCGCGCTGATCGTCATCAACGTGCTCGTCTGGCTGTTCCTGACCGGCGCCAACGAGCAGACCGCGCAGCTCGCGGCGATCGGCCTCGGCTACATTCCCTCGACGGTGTTCGACATCGCCGAACGCGGCCCCGGCCAGATCATCGTCCCGGACTACCTGACCTACATCACCTACGCCTTCCTGCACGGCGATTTCATGCATCTGGCCGGCAACATGCTGTTCCTGTGGGTCTTCGGCGACAATGTCGAGGACGCGCTCGGCCATTTCCGCTTCCTGGTCTTCTACCTGCTCTGCGCGGCGGCCGGCGCGTTCCTGCACGGCATCGTCGACACCTCGTCGCAGGTGCCGCTGATCGGCGCGTCGGGCGCGATCGCGGGCATCGTGTCGGCCTATCTGCTGCTTCATCCCCGGGTGAAGGTCTGGGTTCTGGTGCTGATGCGCCTGCCGTTGAAAATCCCGGCCTGGATTCCGATCATCCTGTGGATCGCGTTCCAGTTCCTGATGTTCGCCGCCGCCGGCGAGGACCAGGTGTCGTGGGCCGCCCATATCGGCGGCATCATCGCGGGAGCGGTGCTGATCCTGGTCATGCGGCGCAAGGGCGTGCCGCTGTTCGACCGGGCGATCGTCACGCCTCGCGGCGTCGCGGTCTCGACGCCCGGCGCCGGGTCCGTGCCGCAAGTGCCGCCTACTGCACCGGAGCCGCCAAGGAAGACCGTGCCATGGGGCCGGCAGTAGACGTTCAATCCAGCGTGCGGCGGAACCTGAGCAGCGCCACCAGCGCATAAGCCAGGATGAAGGCGATGAGGATGCCCGTTTCCCACGCGATGGCCGGGAGATCGGCGCCCTTCAGCATGACGGCACGCACCACGCGCAGGAAATGCGTCAGCGGGAACAGCTCGCCGATCGCGCGTGCCCAACCCGGCATGCCGGAAAACGGGAACATGAAGCCGGAGAGCAGGATCGACGGCAGGAAGAAGAAGAACGTCAGTTGCAGCGCCTGCATCTGCGTGCGCGCCACGGTCGAGATCGTATAGCCGAGCAGCACCAGCGCCATGACGAATGCGAAGATCGCCGACAGCAGCAGCACCAGGCTGCCGGTGAACGGCACACCGAAAATGGTACTCGCCGCGACAAGGACGACCGTCACCTGCACCCCGCCGACGCCCAGATAGGGCAGCACCTTTCCCAGCATGATTTCGAGCGGACTGGCCGGCATGGCCAACAGGTTCTCCATCGTGCCGCGCTCGATTTCGCGCGTCAGCGCGATCGAGGTCATCATCACCATCGTCATTTGCAGGATGACGCCGAGCAGGCCGGGCACGACATTGTATTGCGAGATGCCCTCGGGATTATATCGCCGGTGGACGACGACATTGATGCCCTCGCCACTGCCGGGATTCGTGCCGGCCTCGCGTTGCAGTGCCTGCCGGGCGACCGTGGCGAGCGTCGAGATCGCGCCGCTGGCGACCGCCGGATCGGTGGCGTCGGCTTCGATCAGAACGGCCGGATCGTCGCCGCGGTCGATGCGCCGCGCGAGGTCCGACGGGATCGTCACGATGAACGCGATGTCGCCGGCGGCCATCATCGCATCCGCCTCAGCCGCCGACGCCGTCACGCTGACGAAGCGGTAGTAGCCGGTGACCTCCAGCGACGCGACGAGCGAGCGGGCATAGCGGTCATGCGCGACCGTCACCAAGGCCGCTGGCAAGTGCTTGGGGTCGGTGTTGATCGCGAAGCCGAACAGCAGAAGCTGCACGATCGGCACGCCCAGCATCATGCCGAACGTCAGCCGGTCGCGCCGCATCTGGATGAATTCCTTGATGAGCAGCGCGCTCAGGCGGGCGAAGGACAGGACCCCTCTCATGCCATATTGTCCTTCGAACCGGACATGAACTGGATGAAGACGTCTTCAAGGCTGGTCTCGCCGGGTTCGACCTCGATCGGTTCGCGTTTGGAAAGCTCGGCGAGCGTCGCCTCCAGCGCCTTGCGGTCATGGCCGACGACATGCAGTGTGGCGCCGAACGGCGCGATCTGCTCGACGCCGGGCTGGCCCCGGAGCGCATCCGAGATGCGTTCCAGTCCGCGGCCCTTGACGACAAAGGTCGAGAGCCCCGCGTCTTGCACCACCTCCGCCACCGTGCCGGTCGCCAGCATTCGGCCATAGGAAATGTACGAGATGCGGTGGCAACGCTCGGCCTCGTCCATGTAGTGGGTCGAGACGAGCACGGTCAGGCCGCCCGCCGCCAGCCGGTGGATCTCGTCCCAGAACTCGCGCCGCGCCTTCGGGTCGACGCCCGCGGTCGGCTCGTCGAGCAGGAGCAGCTTCGGCTTGTGCATGATGCAGGCGGCGAGCGCCATGCGCTGCTTCCAGCCGCCGGACAGCGTGCCAGCGAGTTGGCCGCGCCGCGTCGTCAGGCCGAGCGATTCCAGCGTCTCGTCGACATGGCGCGCGATCGGTTTCAACTCATAGAGGCGCGCGACGAATTCGAGGTTCTCGGCGATCGTCAGGTCCTCGTAGAACGAGAACTTCTGCGTCATGTAGCCGACCTCGCGTTTGATCCTGAGGCTGTCGGCGAGCAGGTCGAAACCGAGCACCTCACCTTCGCCTTCATCGGGCTTCAGGAGCCCGCACATGATGCGGATGGTCGTCGTCTTGCCGGAGCCGTTAGGGCCCAGAAAGCCGACGATCTCGCCGCGTTCGACGCGCATGGAGACGTGGTCCACAACGGTCTTGTCGCCGAACCGCTTGACGAGGCCGCGCACGTCGATCGCTGGTTCCGGGCCCGCCATATGGTCACTGCCCGGCATCGGCCAGTCCCACATCGACGATCTGGCCCGGCTGCAAATTGGAGCCGGCGTCGTCGGGTCGCGCTTCGACCAGATAGACCAGCTTCTGGCGGTTCTCGAGCGAGTAAATGACCGGCGGCGTGAATTCCGGGTCCGGCGAGACGTAGCTGACCGTCGCCGTCAATCCGTCCTTGCAGCCGTCGCACCGGACGGCGAGGCGGGTTCCGACCGAAATATTCGCGAAGGACGGCTCCCCGACATAGAGCGTCAGCTTGACGGCGCCGTCCGGCAGCATCGACAGGACCGGCGACGCCGGACCGGCGATTTCGCCCGTTTCGCGCAGCACGTCATCGATGCGCCCGTCGGACGGCGCTTCCAGCCGGCGCTGCGCGAGCCGCCATTTGCTCTGCTCCAGGCTGGCTTGCGCCTGCCGCAATTGGCCCTCCGCCGCGAGGATCGCGTCGGCCCGCGCCGGCAGCTTGGCGACATCGAGATTGGCCTCTGCCTGACCGACGCCGGCCTGCGATATGGCCAGCGCGGTCGAGGCCTTGTCGAGATCGGCCTGCGTGGCGATGCCGCGCCGGTGCAGGTCCTCCGTCCGGCCGAGCACTCGCTGGGCCTCGGCGGCATCCGCGCGCGCCGATGCGAGCGCGGCGTCGAGGACGGCGATTTCTTCCGGACGCTTGCCGCTCTTGAGGTCGTTGAGCTGCGCCCTCGCCGTCGCGACCGCCGCTTCGGCTTGCGCGACGGCAATAGTTGCATCGTCGGCCACCAGTTCCGCCAGCAGCTCCCCTTTCGCGACGCGCTGCCCCCGCCGCACCGGCACGCGGACGATCGACGCGGCGTCGATCGGCGCGACGAGGACGTAGTCGCCCTCGACATAGCCGACCGCCACCGGAGCCGGCGCGCCGCAGCCGGTGAACAGATCGGCGACAAGCGGCAATGCGCACAACCAGCTCATAGGCTCCCCTCCCGCCGCGCAGCGACCATGCTGCGCAGATTGCCCAGTGCCACGTCCGCGATCCTGCCGGCCTCTCTGTCGCCAATGGACGGCCAGTCCATCCGCCGGAGAACGGCTTCGCGACCAATCCTGAAATAGACGACCTGCCCGATCATGGTGAAAACGCCGAGTTTCGTCGCCTCGCTTTCCGGCGCGTCGCCGGTCGCGGCGGCCCACAAGGCGCAAAGCCGGATGTGGACCGGCTCGAAAGCGCCGGAATAGACCGTGTCGAATGCCGATGTCGGCCGGTTGAGCTCGCGCAGGACGAAGGTGACGAACTCGCCCGCCTCGGGCCGCGCGACGACGAAATTGGTCATGCGCAGCACCACCGATTCCAGCACCGCCTGCGCCTGGTCGGGTGCGAGCGTCCGCGGATTGGCTGCTTCGGCGAAAGCCGGGCCGGCCAGCTCACGCAGCGTGTCCACGATGTGCCGCGCGCAGGCCAGCAGCAACCCTTCCTTGCCGCCGAAATGATAGGCGATCGAGCCGATATTGGCTCCTGCCTCGGCCGCGATGTCGCGCGTCGTCGCTCCCTCGAAGCCGAAGCGCCCGAAATGCGACAGCCCCGCGCGGATCAAGGCCAGACGTGTTTGTTCCGCGCCGGCGATGGCGGGCTTGCTCTGTGTGACTCTCGTTGCCATCGAGTGATTTAATCAATCGATTGATTAAATGTCAATGCACTCCATAGGCAGGCCGATAGCACTGAACCGGTTTAGCAATCCGGACATGTCGTTTTGCGAGTTGACGGGTCTTTTCCTGCCGAATACAGCAACGGGCGCGTTCGGGGCCGCCCCGTCCGATGTCCGCTTTTTCGTGCCGCATGTCGGCGCCAGACAATCCGGCCCATTCGCCGCCTGATAGCAGCGGCAAGGCCCCGTCAGAGAGGAAATAGCCGCATGAAAGTTCTGGTCCCGGTGAAGCGGGTTGTTGATGCCAACGTGAAGATCCGCGTGAAGGGCGATGGATCGGGCGTCGAGTTGGCCAATGTGAAGATGGCGATGAACCCGTTCGACGAGATTTCCGTCGAAGAGGCGATCCGTCTGAAGGAAGCGGGCAAGGTCGAGGAGATCGTGGTCGTGTCGATCGGCCCGGCGCAGGCGCAGGAGACGATCCGCACCGCGCTGGCCATGGGCGCTGACCGCGGCATCCTGGTCAAGGCCGACGAGACCGTCGAGCCGCTGACCGTGGCGAAGATTTTGAAGGGCGTGGCCGACGCCGAACAGCCCGGCCTGATCATCCTCGGCAAGCAGGCGATCGACGACGACGCCAACCAGACCGGCCAGATGCTGGCGGCGCTGCTGGGCTGGAGCCAGGGCACGTTCGCCTCGAAGGTGGAGCTCGGCTCGGGCTCGGCCAAGGTGACGCGCGAGGTCGACGGCGGCCTGCAGACGGTCGACATCAAGCTGCCGGCGATCGTGACGACCGACCTCCGCCTGAACCAGCCGCGCTATGCCTCACTGCCGAACATCATGAAGGCGAAGAAGAAGCCGCTGGATGAGAAGACCGCCGCCGACTACGGCGTCGAGGTGAAGCCGCGGCTGAAGGTGCTGAAGACCGAGGAGCCGGGCGGCCGCAAGGCGGGCGTCAAGGTGAAGACGGTGCAGGAACTCGTGTCGGCGCTCAAGGGCGCAGGCGTGATCTAAAGTCCGGAAAGGGAGAACAAGACAATGGCAATCCTGCTCGTCGCTGAACACGACAACGCATCCCTCTCCGACCAGACCGCCAAGGCGCTCTCGGCCGCGCTGAAGATCGGCTCCGACGTGCATGTGCTCGTCGCCGGCAAGGGCGCCAAGGCCGCCGCCGATGAAGCGGCGAAGCTGAAAGGCGTCACCAAGGTCCTGCTGGCCGAATCCGGCGAGCTCGAACAGCGCCTCGCCGAACCGATGGCTGCGCTCATCGTCTCGCTGGCCGGCGGCTACGACACGATCATCGCCCCCGCGACGACCATGGGCAAGAACGTGCTGCCGCGCGTCGCCGCCCTGCTCGACGTGATGCAGATTTCCGAGATCATCGAAGTCGTGTCGGCCGACACGTTCAAGCGTCCGATCTATGCCGGCAACGCGATCCAGACGGTGCAGTCGACCGATCCGAAGCGGGTGATCACGGTGCGCACGGCCTCCTTCCAGGCGGCTCCGGCCGGCGGCTCGGCCCCGGTCGAGGCAGTCAAGGCTGCCGCCGATCCGGCGCTGTCGACCTTCGTCGAGAACAGACTGTCGGAAAGCGATCGTCCGGAACTGACCTCGGCCAAGATCATCATCTCCGGCGGCCGCGCGCTCGGCTCGGCGGAGAAGTTCCAGGAGGTCATCCTGCCGGTGGCCGACAAGCTCGGCGCGGCGGTGGGCGCGTCGCGCGCGGCGGTCGACGCCGGTTATGCGCCGAACGACTGGCAGGTCGGCCAGACCGGCAAGGTGGTCGCGCCGCAGCTCTACATCGCGGTCGGCATTTCCGGCGCGATCCAGCATCTCGCCGGCATGAAGGACTCCAAGGTCATCGTCGCCATCAACAAGGATGAGGAAGCGCCGATCTTCCAGGTCGCCGATTACGGCCTCGTCGGTGACCTGTTCACCGTTCTGCCTGAGCTCGAAAAGGCGCTGTGACAATCGTCTAGGGCAAGACTAGACCCGATTGGTTCAATCCGGGCAGGTCTTGCTCCATAGCTTAACCAGGCAATCAAAGAGCGGGGTAGACGAAGTCTCCCCGCTCTTTTAGTTTGCGCCGCAGCAAAAATAACGGTCTACCCGGGAGGCAAGGCGCGGCGATGGTTGAGAAGATCGGTTCGGTCGGCATCATCGGCGCAGGCCAGATGGGCGGTGGCATCGCCCACGTCGCGGCGAATGCCGGCTACGATGTCCTGCTCTACGATATTTCCCCCGACCGCATCGAGAAGGGCATCGCCACGATCAGCGGCAACATGGCCCGTCAGGTCGCGTCCGGAAAACTGGATGACAAGACCCGCGCCGCCGCGCTCGGGCGCATCCGCCCGGCCGAGAACATGCAGGCGCTGGCCGGCGTGGACCTGGTGATCGAGGCGGCCACCGAGGACGAAGCGGTCAAGCGCAAGATCTTCCAGCAGCTCTGTCCGGTGCTCAATCCCGAGGCGCTGATCGCAACGAACACCTCGTCGATCTCGATTACCCGCATGGCCGCCTCGACCGACCGGCCGGAACGATTCATCGGCATCCATTTCATGAATCCGGTGCCGCTGATGAAGCTGGTCGAGCTGGTGCGCGGGATCGCCACCGCCGACCAGACATTCGAGACCGCGAAACACTTCATCACCAGCCTCGACAAGACGATCACGGTCGCCGAGGACTTCCCCGCCTTCATCGTCAACCGCATCCTGCTGCCGATGATCAACGAGGCGATCTACGTGCTTTACGAGGGCGTCGGCACGGTCGAAGGCATCGACACGGCTATGAAGCTCGGCGCCAACCATCCGATGGGGCCGCTGCAGCTCGCCGATTTCATCGGGCTCGATACCTGCCTGTCGATCATGCAGGTGCTGCATGAGGGCCTGTCGGACTCGAAGTATCGCCCCTGCCCGCTGCTGGTGAAATATGTCGAGGCCGGCTGGCTCGGCCGCAAGACCGGCCGCGGCTTCTACGATTATCGCGGCGAGCACCCGGTCCCGACGCGGTAGTTAAGAGGCGGACCGCCTCAGAACACGTCCTTGCGTTTGCGCAGTTCGGCGAACACCTCCGCGTCGGTTGCGCTCTCCATGCCGAGATTGCGCCTTATGCCGGCGTCGTGCCAGCGCAGGAACGGGTTCGTCGCCATCTCCGCCAGCAATGTCGTCGGCAGGGTCGGCAGGTCGTTGGCGCGCAGCTCGTCGATCTTCTTCGCCCGTTCGCGCAGTGCCGGATTGTCGGGATCGACCGACACGGCGAACCGCGCATTGGATTGCGTGTATTCATGGCCGCAATAGACGACAGTCTCCAGCGGCAGCGCCGCAAGCTTGACCATCGACGCATACATGTCGGCGGGGCCGCGCTCGAATAGCCGTCCGCAGCCGAGCGCAAACAGCGTATCGCCGGCGAACAGCAGCCCGGCTTCCGGAATGTGGTAGCAGACATGTCCGGCGGTGTGCCCGGGCGTCTCGATGACATGCACCTTGTGGCCGCTGAACTCGAACGTCTCGCCGTCCACGACCGTGCGGTCGATGCCGGGAATCTTGTCGGCTTCCGCCTTCGGCCCGATGATCGTCAGGCCAAAACGTTCCTTCAGCGCAAGATTCGCCTCGACATGGTCGGCATGATGGTGGGTCGTGAAGATGTGGGTCGGCTGCCAGCCGGTGCGCTCGATCGCCTGAAGGATCGGCGCCTCTTCCGGCGCATCGATGATCGCGGTCTGGCCCGTCGCCGGATCGTGCAGCAGCACGCCGAAATTGTCGCTGCGGCACATGAACTGTTCGACCATCAGGGGCATCTGGCAACTCCTTTTGGCCGACACATAGGGCCCCACGCGGCGGGTGTCACCCCTTTGGATCGGGCTGCGGTGTGCTAGTCATGCGAACGAACCTCCGAGGAGCGCCATCATGACCGACGCCATAGCCAGAACCCGGCTGCTGACGCGCGAGGGCGACCACGGAACGACGACGGTCGAGGACGACCGCATATCGCCCGCGCCGGGCGAGATCGTGCTTCGGCTGGACCGCTTCTCGCTGACGGCCAACAATCTGACCTATGCCGATTTCGGCGTGGCGATGAATTACTGGGACTTCTTCCCGACCGGCCAGCCGGGTTACGGCCACATGCCGGTCTGGGGTTTCGCCGACGTCGTCTCCTCCTCGGTCGACGGCGTCGCCGAGGGCGAGCGCTTCTACGGCTATTTTCCGATCGCCAGCCATGTGCTGATGCGACCGGAGCGGGTGACGCCGCGCGGCTTCTACGACGGCGCGGAGTATCGCAAGCCGCTGGTCTCGGCCTACAACCAATATGCTCGCTGCTCGGCCGATCCGGTCTACGATCCGTCGATGGAGAATTTGCTGGCGCTCTACCGGCCGTTGTTCCTGACCTCGTTCATACTGGCCGATTTCCTGGAGGACAACGATCTCTTCGGCGCAAGGCAGGTGCTGTTCTCGTCGGCCTCCTCGAAGACCTGTTACGGAGCCGCCTATTGCCTGCCGCGCGACGCCAGCCGCCGCTTCGTGGCGCTGACTTCGGAGCGCAACGGCGAGTTCGTGCGCGGGCTCGGGCTCTATGACGATGTCGTCGGCTATGGCGATTTCGAGCGGATCGACCTGTCCTTGCCGACGCTTTACGTCGACTTCTCCGGAAATGCGCAGCTTCGCGAACGCATTCACCACGCGTTCGGCGCGGCGCTGGTGCATGATTGCTATGCCGGCTCGGCGTCGGAAAGCCGTTACCTCGAGGAGACGAAACTGCCGGGGCCGAAGCCCAAATTCTTCTTCGCGCCGATCCAGATCAGGAAGCGCAACGAGGATTGGGGCGGACCGGAAGTGACGCGCCGCTACAATGCCGCGCAGACGCAGTTCTTCAACGATGTGGCAAAAGCCGACCCTGCCTGGGTCGAGATCGTCGAGGAGATGGGTTTCGAAGCAGCAGCCAAGGTGATCGCGAAGCTGGCTCGCGGCGACAATGACCCGAGAAGCGGCAACATCGTCGTGCTCTGACCGAGGTCGTGCGCCGGTGGATTGAACTGCCCTGCCGGCCCCGCTACCGTCCGGGCCATGCACGCCGATATCGTCGACCTGCGCGCCTTCTACAATTCGATGCTCGGCCGCTTGGCCGAGCGTTCGATCGCGATGGCGCTGAGCGCCATCTGGGCGCAGATCCCGAACGAGCGGCTGGTGGGCCTCGGCTATGCCCTGCCCTGGCTCGAACGTTTCGGAACCGATGCCGAGCGCGTCTTCGCCTTCATGCCGGCGGCGCAGGGCGCCGTCCGATGGCCGCCTGAGGGGCCGTCCGCCACCGCGCTGGTCTTCGACGAGGAACTGCCGCTGCCGGATTCCTCGATCGACCGCATCTTGATGGTTCATTCATTGGAGCACGCGGAAAACCCCGCCGAGACGCTGACCGAGATGTGGCGGGTGCTCGCCCCGAATGGCCGCCTGCTCATCGTCGTGCCCAACCGGCGCGGGGTCTGGTCGCGCTTCGAGCATACGCCGTTCGGCACCGGCCGGCCGTTCTCGCGCGGGCAACTGACCACATTGCTGCGCGGCTCGAATTTCACCCCCGGCGCCAGCGCCGAGGCGCTGTTCTTCCCGCCGTCGAAGCGGCGCACGATCCTGCGCTTCTATCAGTTCGCCGAAAAGCTCGGACGGCGCTTCTGGCCGATGTTCTCGGGCGTCATCGTCATCGAGGCGCAGAAGCGCCTCTACCAGGGCATCCCGGTCAAGCAGCGCGCGTCGCGCCGCGTCTTCGTGCCGGTGCTGTCGCCGCAGGGCGCGGGGCGAGCAGGTCGTCTTGCGATAGAGGACGCGGCTACAGCATCGAGGCCAGGATAAGCCCGAGCAGGACGAGCGCAGCGGCGATCGCAACGCGCCGCCTGATCGGAACGGGAATACGCCGAACCGCCGCCTTGCTTTCCGAAGGTCCCCACCATTTCAGGCTCCACGACCGGACCCGTCCCTGTTCGTCTTCGCTCGCGTCGCCCCGGCGCGACGACGGGGCGACGCCCACCAACCCCTGCGTCGGCATCGTTCCGTTGATCGCGGCTGTCTGTGGGCTGCCGTCGGCGCGCGGTTGGAGGACAACCCTTTCGGCTTCCGCCGGTGTGCGCCGCGCCAGGATTCCACGCCCAGCAGCAGGGATGAAATCGCCGTCGGCCTGCGCGTAAGCGCGAGCCACGTCGCCGGGCAGGTGGCGCACCGGCTGGATTGTCGCGCCAGCCGTCGCAAGCCGAGCGCCAAGATCGGGCGACAACCGTTCGGGCCGTGGCGGCGTCGCCGGCGGCGGTGCCGCGCCGCCCGCCTTCATCAACGTTTCCATTCCGGCTCGGGTCGCCTGCAAGACCAGCAGCCGCTGCATCGCCTGATTCTGCGCCAGGCGAGCCGCGGCCGTCAGCTTCGGGTCGATCGTCACCATCGGGCAATCCTTTCACGCCGACGCTAGCGAACACGGATTGCGCGAGCCTGTCGCGGCTGGCCATGGCGGCTGAAATCTGCAAGCTCGGGCTTCGAGTGACGCAGGAGCCTGCCGATGGCCGCCGCCAGCAAACCGTTCTTGATCGACACGAACGCCACCGTGCAGCAAAGCAGCCTGCGCGAGCAGCTCTCCACCATCATCGCCGGCCTCACCGCGTCGGCCGCTTTCCGCACGATCGCCTGGGTTTCGGCCGCGATCGTCGCCGTCATCGTCGCGACCGCCTTCGGCCAGATCCTGCTCAACCGCTGGAACCAGCCGTTCTACGACGCGCTCCAGCGCCGCGACCTCGACGGCTTCCTGCACCAACTCCTCGTCTTCGCCGCTATCGCGAGCGTGCTTCTGGTGCTGAATATCGGCCAGCAATGGCTGAACCAGCGCTTTCGCCTGAAGCTGCGCGAGGCGCTGACGCTCGACCTGATCTCGAACTGGATGCGCCCCGGCCGCGCCTTCCGCCTTGCCCATGCCGGCGCGATCGGCGTCAACCCGGACCAGCGCATGCAGCAGGACGCCGCGCGGCTGGCGGACGTGTCCACCGATCTCGGCATCGGCTTCATCCAGTCGCTCGTCCTGCTGGTCTCATTCGTCGGCGTGTTGTGGGAACTCTCCGCCGGCTTCTCCTTCACCTATGACGGCCGCACCATCGCCATCCCGGGCTACATGGTCTGGGCGGCGATCGTCTATACCGGCACGGCCTCCTGGCTGAGCTGGATGGTCGGCCGGCCGCTGATCCGGCTCAATGGCGAGCGATATGCGCGCGAGGCCGACCTGCGCTATTCGATGGTTCGCATCAACGAGAACATCGACGCGATCGCGCTGGCGCGCGGCGAGACCGGCGAGGAGACGCGGCTTCGCCTAGACTTGGACAATCTGCTGGCCGCCGTCCGGCGCATCTTCTCGGTGCAGATCAATGTCGGATGGGTCACCGACACCTATGGCTGGATCACGGTCGTCGCGCCGATCCTCGTCGCCGCTCCGGTCTATTTCTCCGGCAATCTCAGCTTCGGCGGCCTGATGATGGCCGTCGGGGCCTTCAATCAGGTGCATGCGTCGCTGCGCTGGTTCATCAACAATATCGGCGCCATCGCCGACTGGCGCGCGACCCTGATGAGGGTCGCGGACTTCCGGCTGGCGCTTCAGGAGACCGAGGTGCTGCACGACGAGGCGGACCGCATCGAATTCGCGGTCAACGCCGACGACAGGCTGACCTTCGACGGGGTCGAGATCATGGCCGAGAGCGGCTGCACCCGCCTGGTCGAACGCAAGGTCCGCATCGCGGCGGGCGAACGCGTCCAGATCACAGGCGAGCCCAGCGCCGGCAAGACGCTGTTCTTCCGCGCGATGGCCGGCCTCTGGCCATGGGGTCGCGGGCGGATCGGCATGCCGACCGGCGACCAGCCGGTGTTCGTCCCGCGCACGCCCTATGCCGCGCCGTCCACCTTGCGGGATGCGCTGGGCTCCCCGGACGCGAGCGACGACCGCATAAGGCAGGCCATGGCGGAGATCGGCCTGGAGCGCCTGTGGGAGAGGCGGGATCAGGTGACGCGGTGGGAACACGCGCTGAACGACGACGAGCGCCGCCTGCTCGCCCTGGCGCGCGCGACACTGCAAAAGCCGCGCTGGCTCGTCATCGACGAGGCGCTGGACACGTTCGATACGAAGACCTTGAAGCGCGTGCTCGCCATGCTGCGCAAGCGTCTGCCGAAGACCGCGGTCGTCAGCATCGGCCGCCTGATCCGGACCGAGGAGTTCTTCACCCGCCGCCTGACGATCGCCAAGGCCCCGAGCCGCGCCGGCCTGCACCCGCCCAAGGTCAGGCGCGGCGCGATCGAACCGCCGCCAGCGAGAAACCGGTCGGCGGAAGACGCCTAGACCAGTGCCGGGTCCGCGGGCAGCTATTTCAGGCCGCCGATCCCGTCCAGGTCGAATGTGGTGGTCTGGTAGACCTGGTTGATCCAGTTGCCGAACAGCAGATGCGCATGCGAGCGCCAGCGGTTGAGCGGCGGCCGGGCCGGATCGTTGCCGGGATAATATTCATGCGGCACGTCGATCGCCACGCCGGCCGCTACGTCCCGGTCGTATTCCTCCTTGAGCGAGGTGGAATCATATTCGATGTGGTTGAACATGTAGAGCCGGTTGCCGGTCTTCTCGGCCAGCAGGCAGGGGCCGGTGCGGTCCGATTCCATCAGCAGTTCCAGCCCCCGGCCGGCAGGGATGTCCGCGCCGCGCACCTCCGTCCAGCGGGAAACCGGCACGGCGAAATCGTCGGAAAAGCCTGCCAGGTAGGGCGAGGCGGGCGCGTTGTTGGTGTGCCGGAAGACGCCGAAGGCCTTCTTGTCCAGCGTGTGCTTCGGCACGCCGTGGAAATGCCAGGCGGCGGCCATCGCCCCCCAGCAGATGAAGAACGAGGAATGCACGTTGGTCTTCGTCCAGTCGAGGATGCGTGTCAGTTCCTTCCAGTAGGTGACGTCCTCGAAAGGCAGCAGTTCGATCGGCGCCCCGGTGATGATGAAGCCGTCGAACTTGCGGTGCTTCACCTTCTCCCAGGTCTGGTAGAAGGCGATGAGGTGGTCCTCGGACGTGTTCTTGGCGCGGTGGTTGCCGACGCGCACCAGCGTCAGCTCGACCTGCAGCGGCGTCGCGCCGATCAGCCGGGCGAACTGCGTCTCGGTGCGGATCTTGTTGGGCATAAGGTTGAGCAGGCCGATCTGTAGCGGGCGGATGTCCTGCCGCAACGCCGTCTTCTCGTCCATGATCGAGACGCCCTCGCGCGCAAGAACCTCGCGGGCGGGAAGCTGATCGGGGATCTTGATCGGCATGGGCCAACTCCAACAAAAAAGACCGGCGGCGAAATCGCGACCGGTCCTGCGGATTTGTTGTCCACGGTCCTTTAGCGATTTGTTTAACGTGGCTGCAAGCCGACCGGCCAAATCACCACGGGATGGGAAGCGTATATGCCTGCCGGACGCCTCATGCAAGAGAGCGCCGGAGGAACGGCAGCCGGGGTCGCGAGTTCATCCTGTCTGGTGGTGTCGATGGTCGATTTCAAACGGGCCAGGCAGGAGATGGTCGAACGGCAGCTCGTCCGGCGAGGCATTTCAGACGCCCGCGTGCTCGAAGCCATGCGCTCGGTTCCCCGCGAGCGCTTCGTCGATCCGGGTTTCGAGCACGAGGCCTATGACGACCACCCTCTTCCGATCGCGGAACGCCAGACCATCTCGCAACCCTTTATCGTCGCCTGCATGCTGGAGGCTGCATCGTTGGAGGAGACCGACCGCCTGCTCGAGATCGGCACGGGATCTGGCTACGCCGCGGCGGTTGCGAGCCGTCTTGTAAGCAAGGTCGATACCGTCGAGCGGCACGCGACCCTGGCCCGGAAAGCGCGGGCCACGCTGGCGTCGCTCGGCCATGACAATATCGAAGTCCACATCGGCGACGGTTTTCTGGGGTGGCCTGACGCTGCGCCATTCGATGCGATCCTTGTCGCCGCCGTCGCCGGCGCCGTTCCGGCGGAACTCACAGACCAACTGGCGGTTGGAGGCCGGCTGGTGATACCTATACGCCGCGGCACGGAGCAGCGTCTGATCCGGCTCACAGGACTTGGCGACGGCCGTTTTCGGGAAGACGATCTCGGCGGCGTCAGCTTCGTGCCCTTGGTGCGCGGGGTCGCGAAGGCTTGAAGGACTTCCCCCTGAAAGCCGGCTGCGCTAAAGGCTGCCGTCCCTCGAAACGGAAGCCACGCCATGTCCACTCCCGCCCGTCCCCAGCCCAAAGCAGGCGTCATGGACATCGCCGCCTATGTGCCGGGCAAGAGCGCGGCGCCCGAAGGCGTGAAACTGCACAAGCTGTCTTCGAACGAGAACCCGCTCGGCTCGTCCCCGGCCGCACAGGAGGCGGTGAAGGCGCTCGCCGGCAAGATGGAGTTCTACCCGGACGGCTCGGCCACCCGGCTGCGCGAGGCGATCGCCGAGGCCTACGGGCTGAACCCGGCGAACATCGTCTGCTCCAACGGCTCGGACGAGATCATCGGCCTGATCGCCCAGACCTACCTCTCGCCGGGCGACGAGGCGATCTTTACCGAGCATGGCTTCCTTGTCTACAAGATCTACACCCAGGCCGCCGGCGCGACGCCGGTTTCGGTGAAGGAGAAGGACATCCGCGCGGACGTCGACGCCATTCTGGCGGCGGTGACGCCGAAGACGAAAATCGTCTTCCTCGCCAACCCGAACAATCCGACCGGCACCTATATCCCCTTCGACGAAGTACGCCGGCTGCATGCCGCGCTGCCGTCCCATGTCATCCTCCTGCTCGATGCGGCCTATGCGGAATATGTGAAGAGGAACGACTACGAATCCGGCATCGAGCTGGTCTCGGGCAACGAGAACGTCGTGATGACCCGCACCTTCTCCAAGGTGCATGGCCTCGGCGGGATCCGGCTCGGCTGGTGCTATGCGCCGGCCCATATCGCCGATGCGCTCAACCGCATGCGCGGCCCGTTCAACGTCAATGCCGCCGCCATCGAGGCTGGCGTCGCGGCGATCCGCGACCGCGGCCATGTCGAGCGCTCGGTCCATCACAATGAACAGTGGCTGCCCTGGCTGACGGACGAGTTGACGAAGCTCGGCCTGAAGGTCACGCCCTCGGTCGGCAATTTCGTGCTGATTCACTTCCCCGCCGCCGAGCAGCATTCGGCGGCGAAGGCGGACGACTACCTGACCGCGCGCGGCTATGTGCTGCGCCGCGTCGCGGCCTATGGCTTCCCGAACGCACTGCGCATGACGATCGGCACCGAAGAGTCCAATCGTGGCGTCGTCGCCGCGCTGAAAGAGTTTTTGAAATGACGAAGCCGATGTTCGACAAGATCGCGCTGGTCGGCATCGGTCTGATCGGCTCGTCGCTTGCGCGCGTCATCAAGCGCGAAGGCCTGGCCGGGCACGTGGCGATTTCGACTCGCAGCCAGGCGACGCTGCGCCGCGCCGAGGAATTGAAACTCGGCGACAGCTATTCGGCCGATGCAGCCCTGACGGTGGCCGATGCCGATCTCGTCATCGTCTCGGTGCCGGTCGGTTCGTCCGGGGCGGTGGCGGCCGAGATCGCGCCTGCCTTGAAGCCGGGCGCCATCGTCACCGATGTCGGCTCGACCAAGCGTTCGGTCATCGCGCAGATGGCGCCGCATATGCCTGCGGGCGTGCATTTCATTCCAGGCCACCCCTTGGCCGGCACGGAGAAATCCGGTCCCGATTCCGGCTTCGCGACGCTGTTCGAGAACCGCTGGTGCATTTTCACGCCGCTGCCCGGCACCGACCCGGCGGCGCTCGAAAAACTGTCCGCCTTCTGGCGCGCCTGCGGCTCGAATGTCGACACGATGGACGCCGAGCACCATGACCGCGTGCTGGCGATCGTCTCGCACCTGCCGCACATCATCGCCTACAACATTGTCGGCACGGCGAGCGACCTGGAGGAGATCGCCGAGGGCGAGGTGATCAAATACGCCGCGTCCGGCTTCCGCGACTTCACGCGCCTCGCGGCATCCGACCCGACCATGTGGCGCGACGTGTGCCTGCACAACAAGGACGCGATCCTGGAAATGCTGGCGCGCTTCTCGGAGGATCTGGCCTATCTCCAGAAGGCGGTGCGCTGGGGCGACGGCGAAAAGCTGTTCGACCTGTTCACGCGCACCCGCGACGTGCGCCGCTCGATCATCGACGCCGGCCAGGAAGTGGACGCGCCGGACTTCGGCCGGCAGGTGGTCGCGCATCCAGAAAAATCATAGCAAGTGGGGATAGAATCGCACGATCCTGCTTGTCGGATACCATCTAACACATTGAAATAATTCAATATTAAAAGAAACCTCTGCTGCTGCGCAATTTTTTTATCCCCCATCCGTTGGAACCCCCATACTTAGGCGGCTCGTCTCACGAGGGCTCGGGTGGCTGCCGGGTTGACCGGGGAGACGGGTGGCGTGGAACTGGTCCGTCGAACGGCGACTGGCCAGCGGGGTTAAACCCGCGCGGTTCCTCCCCCGCAAGTACGGCTCTCCACGGCCTTCGGGCACAGGAGAGTGGCGCCTAAGGGGAAAGACGCCGGCGGTGCGCGACGGTTTGGGCATCGTTAGAATGAATAACAGCGCTGTCGGCTCCGTCCGACCGCGCGCGCACCGCCTCCCTCCAGGAGGCCATGGTTCACCGCCAGACCGGTTTTCGGTCGTGGCGATGTCCGTGCGTACTCACGCCGCAAATCGCGCCAGCCAGCTTTTGCCGACGCCGCGGTCGCGCATGATCGCCAGCGGGTCCTGATGATCGAGGCGCGAGCACAGGCGGTACACCTCAAGCGCCTCCGGCCCCATGTCGCCGCGCCTGTAGAAGAACATCGCCGCCGCATAGCGCGCGCGGCCGGACCATTCTTCCCCGAGCGGCGTATTCACCAGCGCCCAGTTCTCGGCGATCTCGACATTGTCCGACATCTCAGAAATCCGCAGGCGGCGTGGCGGTGCGGCGCGCCAGCTTGACGAACGGCTTTTCCACAACTCGGGCGCGCTTCATCAGCCTGACGTATTGCAGTTCGCGCATGGCGTAGATCTCGACCCAGAGGTCGTCCAGCAGGTTCACGCCATAGGGCCGCTGCAGGCTGGCGATGGCGATGTTGCGCTTCGCGGTCGGCGACCAGATCGCGGCGGAGACCAGACCGACCTCCTTCGTCTTGCGATGATAGACGATGGCATGCTCTGCCGGCACATTGCCCTCGATTTCCAGCCCGACAAGCACGTGCTTCAGCGTGCCCTTGGCCCTTGCCTGTGCGATCGCATGGCGGCCGTTGAAATGCGGCTTGTCGAAATCGACCATCCAGTCGAGGCCGATTTCGTCCGGCATGCGCACGCGGTCGGCGCGCACCGCATGCTCGGACGTGATGAAATCGGCATTCGAGACGATGAAGCCGGTCTCGATACGCGCCCGGTTCAACGCAGTGTAGCCGATGGCGCGAATGCCATGGATTTTTCCGGCGGCGAACAGATGATCCCAGAGTTTCAGCGCATCCTTCGACGCGACGAACAGCTCGTAGCCGAGATCGCCGGTGAAGCCGGTGCGCGAGACGGTGACTGCTGTCTTGCCGATCGCGTAGTCGCGGATGTCGAACGGCTTCATCGTCTCGACGCCGACGAACCCTGAGGCCTTCAGGGCGGCGCAGGACGTCGGCCCCTGTAGGGCAAGACCGGCGATTTTCTCCGTCTCCTCGCGGATCGCCACGTCGAAACCGATGGCGCTGTCGAGCAGCCAGGGCAGATGCCGCTCCTGGCAGCAGAGCCGGAACTTTTCGGGCCCGAGGCGGAACAGCGTGCCGTCGTCCAGCACATGGCCCTCGTCGTCGCACCATGCGGTGTAGTGCACGCGACCGGGTTTCAGCTTGGCGACGTTGCGAAGCGTGAGGCGGTTGAGGAACGCTTCCGCGCCGGGACCTTCGATGGAATATTTCACCATGGGCGAAATATCGAACACCGCCGCTTGGCTGCGGATGGCGAAATACTCCATCTCCTCATCCCACAGCGAATGCGGCGCCTTGGTGCCGGCCCAGGAATACCAGTCGTTCTGCTGCGACAGGGCGGCAAGGCGCGAATGGAAGGGTGATTCGAGGCGCAGATGCTCGATATGCGATTGCGCGGCGCGGCGGGTTTCGAGACTTGCCATCATCCCCTCCCTCTCAACACCGCCCGCGCCGCGTTGAGCCCCGGCACACCCGACACGCCGCCGCCCGGATGCGAGCCGGCCGACGCCAGCCACAGACCATCGATAGGCGCGGCATACTGCTCCGCGCCGAAGAAGGGGCGGTTCAGGAGCATCTGGTCGACCTGCAATTCGCCGTGATGCCAATGACCGCCGGGCATCCGGTAGCGCGCCTCGATGTCGGCGGGCGTCAGCAGATCGGCATGGCGAACCAGTCTGCCGATGCCGGGCGCATGCGCTTCCAGCACGGCCATGACGGCCTTCAGGAATTTCGGCTTGCCCTTGGCCCAACCCTCTTTCAGCGCATAGGGCGCGAACTGGATGCTGGCCGACAGGACGCAGCCGCCGGCCGGCGCGAGCGAGGTGTCGGTGACGCTCGGCAGCACGATCTCCATCACGGGCTCGGGTGAGAACTCGCCATATTTCGACGGATTGAAAGCGCGCTCGACATGGTCCGACGACGGCGCGACGACAAGCCGGCCGCGCAGCGCATCGTCGGGCAGGCCGGGAAAATCCGGGATGCCATCAAGCGCCAGATGCAACTTGGCGACATCGCCCTTCATCCGGATGTTCCACGCCTTGCGCACCACTCCGGTGTCGATCTCGGCGGTGCCGACAAGATCGAACAGTGTCGTGCGCGGGTTGATCGCCGAGACGACCGCACCGGCCGCGATCCGCTCGCCGCCGGCGAGTTCGATCGCTACCGCACGGCCCTTTTCGACTATGATCCGAGCAACCGGCGCGCCGGTGCGGATTTCAACACCGGCATTGCGCCCGTTCGCCGCGATCGCCTCCACCACCGCGCCCATGCCGCCGGCGGGAACGATTTGCCCACCGGCCTGCCCGTCCGCTTCGCCGGTCAGGCGGTAATAGAGGCCGAGCAGCGAGGTCGGCGAGCGCGGGCCGAGATGGCTGCCGAGCGTGGCGTCGAAGGCGAGCAGCCCTTTCAGCCGGTCGTCGGTCAGGTGCTCGTCGGCGACGTCATGCACGTTCATCAGCAGCATGCGCAGGAAATCGCGCATGTCTTCCCTGCCGAGGCGCTTCAGCGCCAGCCCGACGCCGCCGAAAGCCAACTTTTCGGCCAGCGGCATGCCATGGAGGTCGGGCGGATTTCGAATGAGGAAGGGTTTCAGGATGCCGGCATAGCGGATGAGCTGCGTGCGCATCTGCGCCCATGCGCGCTTCTCCGTCTCGGGGACATCGCCGTCGATCCGCTCGGCCCAGCCGCCGTGGAGGATGAGGGGTGGACGGTCGGGGGAAAGAAGGGCCGTGGGCGCCAGGCTACCCCCACCCCTTACCCCTCCCCTCAAGGGGGAGGGGGATTCTGAGACGTCGACGCCCCCCTCCCCCTTGAGGGGAGGGGTACGGGGTGGGGGTAATTTGACGAACTGTTTCAAATTCAGCCCCAACCCCCTCACCACCTCCGGGTGCAGCCGATTGAGCAGATGCGCGGTCGAAACGCGGAAGCCAGGATGAAATTCCTCCGTCCGCGCCGCGCCGCCGAGCGCGTCACCGGCCTCCAGCACCAGCACTTTTCGCCCGGCCTTTCCGAGCATCGCGGCGCAGACGAGGCCGTTGTGGCCGCCGCCGATGACGACAACATCAAATGACGTCATGGGCGTCGCTCATCGCGTGGTTGGGCTTCCTGAGATCGCGCAGAATTTCAGCCGCCGCATTGCGGCCGGGCGCTCCCATGACGCCGCCGCCCGGATGGGTCGACGAGCCGCACATGTAGAGCCCGCCGATCGGCGAGCGGTATTGCGCGTAGCCCGGCACTGGCCGGTTGAACAGGAGCTGGTCGAAGGTCAGCTCGCCTTGAAAAATGTTGCCCTCGGTCAGGCCGACCTCGGCCTCGATCTCGCGCGGCGTGCGCACCTCCATGTGTACGATGCGCTCGCGGAAACCGGGCGAATAGTCGGCGATCTGCGAAACGACCGTTTCAGCGAAGGCATCTCGGTCGGCGTCGGTCCAGTCGCGCCCCTCGATCTTCGGTGGCGCGTATTGCACGAAGCAGCTCATGAAGTGCTTGCCGGCCGGCGCCATCGTCGGATCGAGCGTGGTCGGGATCACCATGTCGAGGAACGGATCGGCGGAGAAGCGCCCGGCCTTCCAGTCGTCATAGCCGCGCTCCATGCGCTCGACCGTGTCGGTGAAGTGCATGTCGCCCTTGAGGCAGGGCGAATCCTTCGGCAGCGCCGGGAACTCCGGCATGGAATCGAGCGCGATGTTCACCTTGCCGGACGAGCCGCGGATCTTGAAATTCCTGACCCGCCGCAGGAACGGGTCGGGCAGCTCCTTTTCCTCGACCAGCTTCAGGAAGGTTCGCTTCACGTCGGCGTTGGAGACCACCAGCCTGCCCTTCACCTCCTCGCCGCCGGCGAGCACGACGCTGGTCGTCTTGCCATTGCGGACCAGAACTTGATCGACCCCCGCGCCGGTTCGGATCGTGCCGCCCGAGGCCTGAAAACTTTCCGCCAGCGCTTTCGTCACCGCGCCCATGCCGCCACGCGCATAACCCCACGCGCCGACCGAGCCGTCGACCTCGCCCATATAGTGATGCAGCAGCACATAGGCCGTGCCCGGCGACATGGGACCCAGCGCCGTGCCGATGATGCCCGATAGAGCGAGGTTCGCCTTGATGACGTCGGTTTCGAAATATTCGTCGAGGAAGTCCGAGATCGACATGGTCCAGAAGCGCAGGGTCAGCGCCATCTCGGCCGGGGTCAGGCCGCCGAACTTCCTGCCGAGGAACAGCAGCTCGCCGAGGTCGCGTGGCCTGAGGCTGGTCGGATCGGGCGCGGTGCGCATCAGGAGAGGCTGGATGAAACGGCATTGGCGCGTCACGTCGCGGGCGTAGCGGTCATAGGCTTCGGCGTCGCGCGCGGACCACCGGGCGAACTCGCGCCGGTGCGCGTCGTGGTCACGGTAGGAGGCGAGATAGTCGCCGTCCCGCGTGAACACCGCCCCGCCCTCGTAGGGGATGACCTGGAGGCCGAACTTCGGCAGGTCCAGATCGCGCATGATCTCGGGCCGGAACAGCGAGCAGACATAGGAGCAGTTGGAATAGAGCCAGCCCGGCGTCAGCTCGCGGCTGGTCGCGGCGCCGCCCACCCAGTCGTTCTTCTCGACCACCAGCACGTCAAGACCGGCCCGCTGCAGGTAGCAGGCGTTGACGAGGCCGTTATGCCCCGCGCCGATGACGATCACATCCCAGGTCTTCAATGGGAACCTCGCGGTAAAGTGATGCGAGCCTGCCATGCCGATGCCGTTTCTGTCCAGCCATATTGAATGAACGTTCAACAAGCACGATTGCATTTCCCTGAGACTGCGCTAGGCTTTGACCTGGACGGAAAGACGCGACACAGTGAGCGGATGAGCGAGCACGCCACCGACCTGCCGGAGTATGACGACACCGCGATCCGGTTCCTGGAGGCGCTGTGGGGCGATGGCTGGCTGTCGCCCGGCGGCCCGGAGGAAGTGGACCGCGTGCTGGACGGCGTCGATGTCGCCGGCAGGTCCGTGCTCGACATCGGCTGCGGCGCGGGCGGCGTCACGCTGCACATCCTGAGGAAGCACGACGCGGCCCATGTCACAGGCTTCGACGTCGAGGAGCCGGTGATCCGTCACGCGGTCGACCGCGCCGCCATGATGGGCGAGACCTCCCGCGCCTCCTTCGTGCAGGCCGCGCCCGGCGACCTGCCCTTCGCCGACGCCAGCTTCGACATCGTCTTCTCGAAGGACGCTCTGCTGCACGTACCCGACAAGGACGCGCTGTTCGCCGACATTTTCCGCTTGCTGAAGCCGGGCGGCGTCTTCGCCGCGTCGGACTGGCTGATCTCCCATGATGGCGAACCGTCGCAGGACATGAAGGACTACGTCGCCGCCGAGAGCCTGTCCTTTTCCATGGCGTCGCCCACGCGCTACCGCCGCGCGATGGAACGGGCCGGCTTCGCCGACATCGCCATCGTCGACCGCAATCCCTGGTATCGCGAGGTCGCCCGCGGCGAGCTCGAACGGTTGAAGGGCCCCATGTTCCAGCGCGCCGCCAACGCGGTCGGCGAGGAATATGTGTTGAAGAACATCCGCACCTGGGAAGCGATGCAGAAGGTGCTTGACTCGGGCGAGCACAGGCCCACCCATCTGCGCGGTTTCAAGCCGGAACGATAGCGAATGTTGAAGACCGCCGACCGCCCGAGGAGTGCATCGCCCAAGGAGCCGGAGGCGGACCGGAAGGGCCGCAAGGCCTCCAAGGAGACGCGCCGGCTGCAGCTCATCGAGGCGACGATCGATTCGCTGGCGAAGCGGGGCTACGCCGAGACGACGATGGCTGACGTGGCGGACGGGGCCGGCCTGTCGCGCGGCATCGTCAATTTCCATTTCGAATCGAAGGACAAGCTGCTCGTCGCGACGTTGAAGCACATGTCCGACGAATATGCAGTCCACTGGCGGGACGCGCTCGACAAGGCCGGCGACGATCCGGCGCGAAAACTCTGGGCCGTCGTCGCCGCCGATTTCGATCGCGCCGTCTGCTCGCGCCGCAAGCTGGCGGCGTGGTGCGCCTTCTGGGGCGAGGCGAAATCGCGGCCGACCTACCAGGCGCTCTGCGGGGCGCGCGACATCGACTACCAGAATACGATGATCGAGCTGTGTTCAGCCCTGACGGGCGAGGGCGTCGACCCGGTGCGCATCGCGCTCGGCCTGTCGGCCATGCTGGAAGGCCTTTGGCTCAGGCTGATGATGGGCGGCGACGATATCAACCGCGAAAAGGCGCATGAGGCGGCCGTCGAGCACCTCGTCGTCGTCTTTCCCAACCACTTCACGCGCGAAGGACCAAAGTCCGGCAAAGCTCCGCTACGCCGGCCACGCGCCGCCTAGAGAAACCAATGGGAACGAAATCGGGACAGGAGAACCCCACGATGACATCCATCAGCAGACGCATGATCATCACCGCCGCGCTCGCGGGCGCGCTCGCCGCATCGGTCTCGGCGATCGCCATCGCCGAGGATTCGGAGCTGACCGTCTTCGACTGGTCGGGCTACGAGGAGCCGTCCTTCCATCCCAAATATGTCGCGAAATACAACGACTCGCCGACCTTCACCTTCTTCGGCGACGAGGACGAGGCGTTCGAGAAGCTGCGCGCCGGCTTCAAGGCCGACCTCGGCCATCCCTGCTCGCAGAGCGTGGTGAAATGGCGCGAGGCCGGCCTGCTGCAGGAACTCGACACCTCGAAGATCGCCGGCTGGAACGATTTGAATCCCGCCATCATGGCGATGAAGAATCTCGCGACCACCGAAGATGGCAAGGCCTGGTTCATGCCGTGGGACTGGGGCGTCACCGCGCTCACCTACAATTCCGAGAAGATCAAGCCCGAGGAGGTGACCTCGCTGAAGGCCTTCGCCGATCCGAAATACCAGGGCCGCATCTCGATCGGCGACAATGTCGACGACGCCTATGCGCTGGCCAGCCTCGTCATCGGCGTGAAGGACTGGACGACGATGACCGACGACCAGTTCAAGCAGGCGTCGGACTTCCTGCGCCAGGTGCACAAGAACGTCCGCCTCTACTGGACCGACTCCACCGAGATCGTGCAGGCGCTGGGCAATGGCGAGGTGGATCTCGCCTGGGCGTGGAACGACGCCGGCACGCAACTGTCGAACGAGGGCAAGCCCTTCGTCATCAATCGCGATACCACCGAAGGCCTGACGACCTGGGTCTGCGGCTATGTGCTGCTGAAGGACGCGCCGGGCAACAAGGACAAGGCCTACGATTTCCTCTCGGCCGTCAATGACGATCCGGAAGTGGCCAAATACATCGTCAACGACTGGGGCTATGGCCACGCCAACGCCAAGGCGATGGGCGCGGTCGATCCGGCCGTGCTGGAGGCCAAGGGCTATGCCGACGTCGCGAAATTCGTCGACAAGACCTTGTTCCAGTCTCCGGTTCCGACCGAGCTCAAGACCAAGATGATCGCCGAGTTCGAGAAGATCAAATCGGGGTATTGAGGGATTGCTTCTCTCCCCGGTCGCGGGGAGAGAATTCCACCCATGCATGACGTCATCGTCATCGGCGCCGGCTTCACCGGCCTGTCCGCCGCGCGCGAACTGACGCGCGCGGGCAAGGACGTGCTGGTCCTCGAAGCGCGAGACCGGGTCGGCGGCCGCGTCGAATCCCGCACAAACGGCCTCGGCGAGCGCATCGACACCGGCGGCGAATTCCTCTGCCAGGACATGCCTGAGCTGATGGCCCTGGTGCTTGAGTTCGGCATGCCGCTGATCGAACCGCATTTTTCGGGCGACGACGTCGCGCAGCCTAACATGACTACCGCCGATTTCGCCGAAGCCTATCGCGGCTCGCAGGCGCTGCGGGAGCGCCTCGACGCGATCGATATCGACGACAACGCTGCGACCAGACGGACGGTTGCCGAGTGGGCGGCCCAGCAACCGGAATCGGCATCAGCCAAGGCGGCGTTCCGCTCGCTCGTCCAGGGCCTCTGGTGCCACCCGATGGAAGACATTCCCGTCTGGCATCTCGCCGACAACGACCGGCGCATCACCAACGAGACCTTCGAACTGCAATACCATGTCGGCGGCACGCTGCATGCCGTCGCCGACAGGCTGGCCGGCGAACTGGGCGGCCGCCTGCGACTGTCGCATCCGGTCGAGCGCATCGAGACGAATGGAGACGGTGTCGTGGTCCACGCCGCCGGCCGGCCGTTTGCCGCGCGAAACGTCATCGTCGCGCTTCCGCCCAATGCGGCGGCGAAGATCGGCTACCGCCCTGCCCTGCCGGACCCACTGCGGAAAGCGCTGGCGGTCTGGCGCAGCGGCTCCGTCATCAAGGCGCTGGTGCGGTACGAGCGTGCCTTCTGGCGCGACCAGGGCCGCAGCGGGGTTGTGATGTGGCGTGACCCGGCCGGCCTGTTCGCCTGCGACACCGGCACGTACGACCGCCCTGCACTGACCGTCTTCGCCGGCGGGCCGCTGGCGCTGGGATGGCGCGAAAAGGGAGAGGCCGGCATTCGTGCCGAGATCGTAGATCGCCTCATCGCGGCATTGGGCGAGAAGGCAGGATCGCCGCTCGATGTCCACATCCGCGACTGGTCGTTCGACCGCTGGTGTGGCGGCGGCTACAGCGACCTGATCGTCGATATGAACGCCCGGAACGCCGAGGATGTCATCCGGGCAGGCGCACCGCCGATCCACTTCGCCTGTTCCGAAATCTCGCCGTCATTTCCCGGCTATGTCGAAGGCGCGATCGTCGCCGGCAGGCTTGCGGCACGACGCCTCGGCGGAACGTAGAATTCAGGAGAATAGACCGCATGGCCAAGACGCGCTTGCTCCGGGGCGAATGCTATTGCCGCAAGACCGGCTACGAGGTCGCGGACGAGTTTCGCTACGCGGCCAACTGCCATTGCCGCGACTGCCGTCGCACGACGGGATCGGCGTTCAAGTCCTTTGCCAGAATCCGCCGCGATCTGCTGTACGAGCCGCCATTGGCCGATCTTCTGCTGATCGGACAGGAGCCGAACTTCCACGCCACCTGCCGCCATTGCGGATCGCTTCTCTATTCGATCGTCAACGATGGCGCGCACGCCCATGTCGCCATGGGAACCTTGGTCGATGAGCCGTCGATAAGGCCATCGGAACATATCTTCGTCGGATCAAAGGCCGACTGGTTCACGATCACCGACGGCCTGCCTCAGCACCGGCGTTTCCCCGGCGAGGAACAGGCGATCACTCCCCCAGCGCCACCAGCGCGTCGGGATCATAGGCCAGCCTGACCGGCGCGCCGATCGGCAGGTCGTCTGCGCCGAAATTGTTGGTCTCGGTCACCGACAGCGGCGCGGTCATGCCCGGCACCTCGACCACGAGATGGGTGATCTCGCCGAAATAATGCCGCTCGACCACCTTGCCGGAGACCTCGTGCCTGGCCTTGGCGTCATCCCACAGCACCCGCAGCCGCTCCGGCCGGATGCCGAGCGTCGCCTCCTTGCCCTTCGCCGCATAGCCTTGCGGCTTGTCGGTCTTCACGCGGCCGAAGCCCGCGGTGTCGACCACGATCGCATCGCCCTGGTCCTCGACCAGATCGGCCTGGACGAAATTCATGCCGCCGAGGAAGTCGGCGACCTGGCGGTTGACCGGCCGCTGGTAGATCTCCTTCGGCGTATTCACCTGCGCGATGCGGCCCGAAAACATGACCGCGATGCGGTCGGACATCGCAAGCGCCTCGTACTGGTCGTGCGTGACGAGGATAAAGGTGATGCCGACCGCCTGCTGGAGGCGACGCAATTCGACCTGCATCTGCTCGCGCAGCTTCTTGTCCAGCGCCGACAGCGGCTCGTCCAGCAGCAGCACCTTCGGCCGCATGACCAGCGCCCGCGCCAGAGCCACACGCTGCCTCTGGCCGCCGGACAGTTCGGTCGCGCCACGGTTCTGCAGGCCGGCAAGCGATACCATGGCCAGCGCCTCGTCCACGCGCCGCTTTTCCTCGACCGCGCCGAGCCTCATCTTCTTAAGCCCGTAGGCGACATTCTCGCCGACGTTCAGATGCGGGAAGATGGCGTAGGACTGGAACACCATGTTGGTCGGCCGGGCATTGGGCGCGATCCCGACCATGGACTGGCCGTCGATGGAAATGCTTCCCGATGTCGGGTTGTCGAAGCCGGCGATCATGCGCAGCAACGTGGTCTTGCCGCAGCCGGACGGCCCCAGCAGCGAGAAGAACTCGCCCTCGCGGATCGTCAGATTTGCCCGGTCGAGCGCCAGGAAGTCGCCATAGGCGCGGGTGACATTGTCGATCTCGATCATCGGCCGGCCGGCATTCGCTGTCTCAGGCAAGCAGGCCTCCATCGCTATTGGTTCGGGCGGCGGCGCGCCGGCGCATGATCTCGGCGATCGTCAAAAGGATGATCGAGCCGACCAGCATCAGCGTGCCGAGCGCCAGCACGCTCGGCAGCCGCGCGGCGAAGCGCAACTGGCCCCAGATGTAGACCGGCAGGGTCGTGTCGTTGCCGGCGAGGAAGAAGGCCATGATGAAATCGTCGAGCGAGATGGTAAAGCCGACGAGCAGGCTCGAAATGATCGCCGGCGTCATCATCGGCAGCGTCACGCGCCGGAACGTGCCCCACGCGGTCTCGCCGAGATCGGCGGACGCCTCCTCCAGACTCTGGTCGAAACCCTCGAAGCCGGAGATCAGCACCGAGATGGAATATGGCACGCAGACCAGCACATGGCCGAGCGTGACGGTGAACAGGGTCAGCGGCATGCCGAGCGCAAGGATGATGATCAGGATCGACACAGCCACGATGATTTCCGGCATCACCAGCGGCGCCATGATCAGGCCGTGCATGGGGCGTTGGCCGCGGAAACGGTAGCGCGTGACGGCGCGCGCCGCGCAGATGCCGAGCACGGTCGCCAGCACCGCCGCCGACACGCCGACCATGAGGCTGTTCCACGCGGCTTCGAGCAGGGCCGGCGTTCGCGGCAGACCTTCGTACCATTTCCAGGTGAAGCCGGTCAGCGGGAATTTCGGCGTTGCGGAATCATTGACCGAGAAGATCGGCAGCAGCAGCACCGGCAGGTAAAGGAAGATGATGAAGAGCGCCGCATAAGCGCCCAGCCAGCCGCTCATCCTCCCTCGCGCCCGGCTCATCGGAACGCCCTCACGGCTGCGCGCAGCGCCAGCACTGTCGCCCCGGCCATGGCGCAGACCGCGATCATGGTCGTCACCGACAGCGCCGCGCCGAGCGGCTTGTTCATCGCGCGGCCGAACTGCGCCTGAATGGCATTGGCGATCATCACGCCGTCGGACCCGCCCACGAGCCTTGGCGTGACATAGTCGCCGACGGTCGGGATCATCACGATCAGCAGGGCGGCGGTCACGCCCGGCAGCGACAGCGGCAGGGTCACCCGCAGGAAGGAGCGTATCGGCCCGTCGCCGAGGTCGGTCGCCGCCTCGATCAGCGTGCGGTCGACCTTTTCCAGCGACACGTAGATCGGCAGGATGGCGAAGGCGACCCAGGCATGGGTCAGCGTGATCAGCACGGCGGTCGAATTGTAGAGCAGCGCGGTGGACGGCTCGTCGATGATGCCGAGGCCGAGCAGGCCGGAGTTCAGCACACCGTTGAAGCCGAGCACAACCTTCCACGCCATCACGCGCAGAAGGTAGCTCGTCCAGAACGGGATAGTGATGACGAACAGCCAGAGGTTCTTGTGCCGGCCGCCATGGAAGGAAATGAAATAGGCGACCGGATAGGCGAGCGCGACGGTCAGCACGCTGACCGCGAACGAGATCAGAAGCGAACGGACGAGAAGGTCCTGATAGATCGGCTCGAAGATCGCCTGCCGGTAGTTCTCCAGCGTGAAGGTGCGGTCGATCTCGAGATAGTTCTGCGTCCAGAACGAGTGGGCGATCACCACCAGGATCGGCAGGCCGAGCATCAGCGCGGCATAGAGGAAGGGCGGCGAGATGAGCGCGTAGCCCTTGGCTTCGTCGGACTGGAGGAAGGATGTCTTTGCCGCGCCTTTGGCGCGCGGGGCTGCCGATCCTTCCGCCGCGACGGCCATTTATCTGGCCTCGCCCGGTTCTGGACAGCAACAGATCGGAATGATCGACGGCGTCATGGCTCGATCCTGTCGCGGCAAACGGCGTTGCGCAATGGGGATTGCGCCATTCTCAACGCAAACTTCGATTGAATTCAAGCAAAAACTCTGCGACATTGATTGAACAGACATTCAATACGGGCCGAATTTCGTATTGATTTCCGATATTTTGTCATTTCGATCGTCCAGATGCGACGACAGGACGACGGAGACCGGACATGGCAGCCCTGAAGAAACCCGACACGACCCGGACACCGGCGGGCGACCTGGCGGAGCGCGCCGCGCGGCATCTCGTCCAGCCCTGGCCGCAGGCGCGCGATATCGGCGCGGAGGCGCGCACGCTGGTCGGCAATGGCGAGGGCATCTACATCCATGACGGCGATGGCAAGCGCCTGATCGACGGTCCCGCCGGCATGTGGTGCGTCAATGTCGGCCATCGCCGCGCCGAACTGGCCGACGTGATGCGCGACCAGGCGATGGAGCTGTCCTACAACACGCCGTGGTACACGATGAGCGAACCGTCGGTGGACCTGTCGGAGCGGCTGGCGGCGCTGGCGCCGGGCGATCTGAACCACGTCTTCTACACGACGGGCGGCTCCTCCGCCGTCGAGACGGCGCTGCGCTTTGCGCAATTCTACAACAATTTGCGCGGCCGGCCGGAGAAGAAGCTGATCCTGTCGCGCGGCGGCGCCTATCATGGCTCGACCTACCTCTCGGCCTCGCTCAACGGACGACCGCGCGACCGCGACTGGATGGACGGCGCCGACCAGATGGTGGTGAAGCTCTCGTCGCCGAACCCGTTCCGCCGTCCGGCCGGAATGAGCGTCGAAGCCTTCTGCGATTTCCTGGTCGACGAGTTCCGCGACACCGTCGCCCGCGTCGGCGCGGACAGGATCGCGGCCTTCGTCGGCGAACCCGTTCAGGCGTCGGGCGGCGTGATCGTGCCGCCGGAAAACTACCTGCCGCGCATCGCCGCGCTCTGCCGGACGAACGATATTCTTTACGTCTCCGACGAGGTGGTGACGGCCTTCGGCCGGCTCGGCCATGTCTTCGCCTCGAAGGACCAGTTCGGCGTCGAGCCCGACATGATCACCTTCGCCAAGGGCGTCACCTCGGGCTATTTCCCGCTCGGCGGCGTGATGATGTCCGATCGGCTGTTCGAAGACCTTCGCAAGTCGAACCATCCCGACGCGATGTTCGCGCATGGCCTCACCTATTCCAGCCACCCGATCGGCTGCGCGGTCGCGCTGAAGAACCTCGACCTGCTGGAAGGCGGGGTGCTGGCCCATACCCGCGAGGTCGGCCCCTATTTCCAGGCACGGCTGAAGGAGCTGGAGGACATGCCGCTGGTCGGCGAGGTGCGCGGGCTCGGGCTGATGGCCTGCATCGAATGTGTGGCGGACCGCGAGAGCAACAACCCGCTGACGCTGGACTACGAAGTCGGCAAGCGCATCGACGCTCACTGCCAGGAACTCGGCCTGCTGGTTCGCCCGCTGATCAATATGTGCGTCATGAGCCCTCCGCTGATCATCACCCGCGACCAGATCGACACTATGGTCGCGATTTTGCGTGAGGGGATCGAACGGACGCAAAAAGATCTGCGGCGGGAAGGGTTGTGGCGGGGGTGAGCGCCCCTTCCCTCTCCCCGTTCACGGGGAGAGGGTGGCCGCGTAGCGGCCGGGTGAGGGGCTGCGCGACCGTCTGAAATCTTGGCTCCGCCCCTCATCCGCCCTTCGGGCACCTTCTCCCCGTAAACGGGGAGAAGGAAGAAGCGCTACTTCCTGCTCGCCAGAGCGTCGTTCAGGCTTCCCATGTCCTTCTCGTCCGGCGCGGTTTCGAGGCTCAGCACAGGCAGCACGGTGCGCAGATGGTCGTGGTGGGTGCGCACGCCATATTCGAGGTCGGAGAGATAGAAGCCGTCGAAGGCGTCCGACATCATCGACTCGTTCGACCATTCCGACAGCTTCACATCCTCGGCCATCGTGTCGCGGTCGATACGGAAGGCGAGGTAGCGCGCCGCTGCCTGCTGGCGGCTCTCGTCGGGATAACGATAGATCGCGCCGCGCAGCAGCGTCTGGCCGGTCGAGATCGGGAACTCCTGGTAGAACTGCACCGATTCCGGCTGCACCGAGATCACCGCGTTGGGGAAGATGCCGTAATAGATCCAGGCTTCCTTGAGCGGGTCCGGCAGGTGCTCCGGACGCGGAGCGATTTTTACGTAGTTCTTGACGCTCCACCGACGGCCGGCATGCGGATTGTAGGTCGCAAACGAGCGCGAGACGCCGTCGACGAAGGGCTCGTCGAAATAGGTCGAGCCATAGAGATCCTGCAGCGCAGGATGGGCCATCGCGACGTGATAGCCCTCATTGTCGACGTCGCGGACCGACTTCCAGTTGACGTTCGAGACACTGGTCCAGATGCCGTTGGTGGGCACCATGTCGGCCACGTTGTAATGCGAGAGTTCGGCCTCGTGCGGCTGCATCAGTTCGGCGACCGACGGCTGCGGACCGGAGCGGAAACGGATGAAGATCAGGCCCATCCAGATTTCGAGGTCGAGCGGTTTCAACCCGAATTCGGTCTTGTCGAGCTCGGGGAAGGAGCGCGGGCGGGCCGCGCCGCGCAGCGTGCCGTCGAGATTGTAGACCCAGCCGTGGAACGGGCAGACCAGCGCGTTCCTGCAGGTGCCCTTGTCGTCGGCGACGACACGGGAGCCGCGATGCCGGCACATATTGTGGAAGCCGCGCACGACGCCGTCCTTGCCGCGGACCACCAAGGCCCGCTCGCCGACAACGTCCATGGCGACGTAGTCGCCGGGTTCGGGCACGTCGGAAACATGGCCGACGATCTGCCAGTGGGTGCGGAACAATTGCTCCTTCTCGAGTTCGAGAAGGGCGGCGGAATGATAGCTCCAGCCGGGAAGTCCGCTGCGGTCCCAATCATTGGGGACGGCCACATCACTCGCGTGATGGGTCATGGGCGCTCTCTCGCTTGTTGAATATACATTCAATATAGCCACAATTACCAATTGATTGCAATGGGTTGTGGATTTCAAGATTTGACGCAGTGCGAAAATTGGCATGCTGGGGAAGCTGCCGGGTAGCCAAATTCGCTCGGAGAATCCGGGTGTTAACCGCAGGATTGATAGTCGATCACAGCGTTGCCGCGGCGATGCCCAACGACAGACAAGCGCCAGTGTCCCCGGGCTTGGCCCGAGGTCTATGGACAGGTTCGTTTGTCTCGGCGCTGCGTCTGGCGTCAGCGCCAAGGTCTCGGATTGTGGCAGGTCCTCGGCACAGGGCCGAGAATGACGGCTTATTGGGGAGTTCGCGGCTGTCAGGAACTGTCGATGCTCCCGACGGCAAGGCGCATCGGAGCCTGTCGCAGTTGCCGCCGTGTCGTTTCGGCGAACGATCGGCAAAGCGTGGCCAGCAGGGTGCCGGCGCGATGGTATTCCATAGCGAATGGCGGGGTGTTGCCGTCGCCGCCGCTCGTCTGGCAGCAGGGATAATGCTCGATGAGATGATCGAGCAGGATAGCCAGCAGCCGGAAATTGCGGGCAAAGCGCATGGCTTCCGCACGACTGTCGCCGCCGAGCAGGGCGACAGCGATCTGATGATCGTGACGATGAAGTTCCAGGCCACGATCCCTCGCCCTGTTTGATACGATCTCAATGGCGAGGGCTTCGATACGGCGCAGGCGGCCCAGCACGTAGCAACGCGCCCATTGCGGCATGACGCAGGACAGGCCGGCGATGCAGGCGGCAAGATAGAACGCGGCGACGACGCGCTTGAGCAACTGTCTCTCGTCCTCCATCTCGACCAGCCAATCCATCCTGCATCCTCCTTTCAGGCGCGGGAGGATTATCGGGTCGGACGGAGGGGTTGCGGATAGATTGGCCTCAAAAATCGTGGAAGCGATTGATTTTGTTAGATTCGCCTCCGAAATCTATCCTCGCGGTGGACGGTTGGCTTATCTCCCCCCTTGCGGGGGAGAAAGCGATTTCAACGTCTTAGACGAGCCCGAGCCTTCGGCTCGGAAAAGCGAGACTAAGCGTTAGAAATCGCAAGAGAGGGGCATATTCGACGGCGCAAAAGTAGCCCCTCTCTTGCGAAATCTAGCACTTAGCTCGCGAAGACCGGCCAAAGGCCGGGCGAGCTAAGATGCTGATTTCGCTTTCTCCCCCGCAAGGGGGGAGATAGGTGCTACCCCGCCGCCTTCACGCGCAGCCGGACAATCCGGTTCTTCTCGCGTTTCAGCACCGTGAAGCGCTTGCCGTGGAAGGTGAACGCCTGTTTCTCGTCGGGGATCGACATGGATTCGTGGATGACAAGACCGGCGACGGTGGTCGCCTCGTCGTCGGGCAGCGTCCAGTCGAGCGCGCGGTTCAAATCGCGGATCGGCACCGAACCGTCGACGATGACCGAACCGTCCGGCTGCTGGCGCACGCCTTGCAGATCGATATCGTGCTCGTCGGCGATGTCGCCGACGATCTCTTCAAGGATATCCTCAAGCGTCACCAGCCCCTGCACCTCGCCATATTCGTCGACGACGATGGCGATATGCGCCTTGCGGCGCAGGAAGGCGTTGAGCTGGTCCTGGAGCGTGGTCGTGTCCGGCACAAACCACGGCCGGGTCGCCACCTTCATGATGTCGAGCTTTGAATAGTCGTTGGCGACGTCATGCAGTTCGCGCAGCAAGGCGCGGACATGGATGACCCCGACGATATTGTCGTTCGACCCGCGCCAGATCGGGATGCGGGAGTTGGGGCTATTGAGGATCTCGGCGACAAGCGCGGCGGGCGGCATGTCCGCGTCGACCATCCGCATCGCCATGCGATGAACCATGACGTCGGAAACCTCCAGTTCCGCGAGATCGAGCAGGCCGCCGACGCGGTCGCGATCCGCCTTCACCACCGCGCCTTCGCGGTGCAGGTCTTCGAGCGTGCCGCGCAGTTCTTCATGCGCGGTGCGGCCCTTGCTGGCGCGGACGAGCTCGAAGCCGAGGCGCTCGATGATCATGCGTCCGAACAGCGCCGCCAGCACGACGATCACGGCGAGCGTGACGGCGGCGGCGGCGATCCACGGAACCGGTGTCATCCCGAAAGATTCTGTCCGAGGAAGGCGAGGACTTCCGAGGCTGGCACGTCCCTGGCGATGAAGGATTGGCCGATGCCGCGCGTCAGGATGAAGGTGAGCGCGCCGCGCGAGACCTTCTTGTCCTGGGCGATGTAGTCGAGAAAACCCTGCGCGTCCGGCAGATCTCCCGGCACGTCGGATATGCGGAACGGCAGGCCGACATCGGCAAGATGGCGCTCGACGCGGGCGGCATCGTCGGGGCTGCACAGGTTGAGCCGGGCCGAAAAGCGATGCGCCAGCGCCATGCCGATCGCGACGCCCTCGCCATGAACGAGGCGGGCGGAATCGTAACCGGTAGCGGCTTCGAGCGCATGGCCGAAGGTGTGGCCGAGATTGAGCAGGGCGCGGTCGCCGGTCTCGAACTCGTCGCGGGCGACAACGTCGGCCTTGGCCTGGCAGGACGTCGCGATGGCTTGCGTGCGCGCCGGGCCGCCGGTGAACACGTCGCGCCAGTTGGCCTCCAGCCAGGCGAAGAAATCGGGCCGGTCGATCAGGCCGTATTTGGCGACCTCGGCATAGCCGGCGCGGAACTCGCGCGGCGGCAGCGTGTCGAGCACGCCGGTGTCTGCCAGCACCAGCTTCGGCTGCTGGAAGACGCCGACGAGGTTCTTTCCACGCGCGGTGTTGATGCCGGTCTTGCCGCCGACTGAGGAATCCACCTGCGCCAGCAGCGAGGTCGGGACCTGGACGAAATCCATGCCGCGCCGGACGATGCCGGCGGCGAAGCCGGCGAGGTCGCCGATGACGCCGCCGCCGAGGGCCAAAACCGCGTCGCGCCGCTCAAGCCGCGCGCCGAGCACGCCGTCGACCACGGTTTGCAGATGTTCGAAGCTCTTGGTCTTTTCGCCGGCGGACAAGACGATCGAATGCGCGGCGATGCCCGCCGCTTCGAGGCCATGCACCAGCGCCGGCAGGTGGCGGACGGCGACGTTCTCGTCGGTGACGATGGCGACGCGCGCGCCCGGCAGGCGCTGTCCGATCTCCGCGCCGGCGCGCGCCAGCAGGCCATCGCCGATCAGGATGTCGTAGCTGCGCGCCCCGAGCACGACCGGCACGGTCACGGGTCCAGATGTGGTCATTGCGCCACCTCCCGGCCCTGCCCTTCCGCGCCGAGCCAGCGGTCGAGCTCGGCGATGACCTCGGCCATGATCTCCTCGCGCTTGGCATCGCGTGTGACCACCGTGATGTCGGCCATGCCATAAACCGGGTAGCGCTCGCCCATCAGCTTTTCCATGACGCCGCGCGGATCGGCATTCTGCAGCAGCGGCCGGTTGGGCTTGCGGGCGACGCGGGCCATCAGCGTATCGATATCGGCCTTGAGCCAGATCGAAACGCCGTGGGTTGCGATGGCCGCGCGGGTGTTGGAATTCATGAAGGCGCCGCCGCCGGTCGACAGCACCTGCGGCCCGTCCTTGACCAGCCGCCCGATGACGCGCTCCTCCAGCGCCCGGAACTCCGGCTCGCCATAATGCTGGAAGAGTTCGGGGATGGTCATGCGCGAGACCGTCTCGATCTCGTGGTCGCTGTCGATGAAGGACAGGCCGAGCGCCTGCGCGACCTTGCGGCCGATGGCGGTCTTGCCCGCGCCCATCAGGCCGATGAACACGACGGAGCGTCCGCCGAGCCGCGTCAGCAGCCCGTCGGGCACGGCCGCGCCTGGTTCGGTCGCGGCGTCGATCACGTCGTTGCACCCGCTGAGATCATCTTCGGGCTAACGCCACAAATGGCCGGTGGCGTCAAGTTTCCCGCGAGGACCCGCGCCTTGATCTGCACCGTTTCGGGTTCCATAACGCGACAACAGCACAAATCGGCCACAGCCTCGAATGCCCACCCTTTTCCGCTTCCTGACGATTCTCGCCATCATCGTGGGCGTGGTCTATGGCGCGATCTTCGCGCTGGCGACCTTCGTGAAGCCGAATGTCGCCGAGATTTCCGAGCGCGTGCCGCTGAAGAAGCTGGAGACCCGATGAACGGCCCGGCCCTCATCGACGCCTTTCTGGAGATGATGAGCGCCGAGCGGGGCGCGAGCGAGAATACGCTTGCCGCCTATCGCCGCGATCTGGACGATGCGCAGGCGAGTATGGCCGGCGGCATCGCCGGCGCGGCGGCGGCGGATGTGCGGGACTATGTCGACCAGATCGCTTCGCGGGGGTTTGCAGGCTCCAGCCAGGCGCGCAAACTGTCGGCGCTGCGGCAATTCTACAAATTCCTCTATTCGGAGGGTTATCGGACCGACGATCCGTCCGGCCCGGTCGACAGCCCGCGCAAGGAGCGGGCCTTGCCGAAAGTGCTGAGCGTCGCCGAGACGGGAAAACTGCTCGACATGGCGGCCGGACAGGCGAAGAAGGGCGATCCAGCGGCGGTGAGGATGATGGCGCTGGTCGAGGTGCTCTACGCCACCGGCCTGCGCGTGTCGGAACTGGTGTCGCTGCCGGTCAAGGTGGCGGAGCGCGACGAGCGCTTCTTCATGATCCGGGGCAAGGGCGGCAAGGACCGCATGGTGCCGCTGTCGCCGAAAGCCCGCGAGGCGATGCGAAAATGGCTTGATATGCGGGCCGCGGAACCGCGCTGGGCGGAAAGTCCCTGGCTGTTCCCCTCCTCGTCCGAGGCGGGCTATCTGCCGCGCCAGGTTTTCGCCCGCGACCTGAAGAACTTGGCGGCGCTGGCGGGCATTTCGGCGGCCAAAGTATCGCCGCACGTGATCCGCCACGCCTTCGCCAGCCATCTGCTGCAGAACGGCGCTGATCTGCGCGCAGTGCAGGAATTGCTTGGCCATTCCGACATTTCCACCACCCAGATATACACCCATGTGCTGGAGGAGCGGCTGGTCAGCCTGGTGCGCGACCATCATCCGCTTGCCGATTGACCCCTCCGAAGCTATGTGAGGGCTAGTTTTGCGCGAATTTCCGCCCTCCCCTGTATCGAACGAGTTCTCCGGCGCCGATTGAATGACGATCCATCTCGATTTCGAAAAGCCGGTCGCCGACCTCGATCTGAAGATCGAGGAATTGCGGCGCATGTCCGCCGATGGCGGCAATGTCGACTTCAACGAGGAGATCGCCAAGCTCGAGAAGCGGCGCAACGATGTGCTGCGCGATCTCTACAAGGCGCTGACGCCCTGGAACAAGGCGCAGGTCGCCCGCCATGCCGACCGGCCGCACTGCCTCGACTATGTGCGCCAGCTCTTCACCGATTTCACGCCGCTGGCCGGCGACCGCAATTTCGGCGACGACCATGCGATCGTCGGCGGTTTCGCGCGTTTCAACGGCAGCCCCGTCGCGATCCTCGGCCAGGAAAAGGGCGACGACACCGCCAGCCGGCTCAAGCACAATTTCGGCATGGCGAGGCCGGAAGGCTACCGCAAGGCCGTGCGCATCATGGAACTGGCCGACCGGTTCAAGGTGCCGATGATCATGCTGGTCGACACGGCGGGCGCCTATCCGGGCATCGGCGCGGAGGAGCGCGGCCAGGCGGAAGCCATCGCCCGCTCGACGGCGGCCTGCCTGGCGCTCAAAAGCCCGAGCGTGTCGGTCATCATCGGCGAAGGCGGATCGGGCGGCGCGATCGCGATCGCCACGGCGAACCGGGTCTACATGCTCGAACACGCGATCTATTCGGTGATCTCGCCGGAAGGCGCGGCCTCGATCCTCTGGCACGATTCGACGCGGGCCAAGGACGCCGCGACCAACATGAAGATCACCGCGCAGGACCTGCTGGAGATGAAGGTGATCGACGGCATCATTCCCGAGCCGCTGGGCGGGGCGCATCGCGGCGCGGAAGCGGTCATCACGGCGGCGGGCGAGCGCATCCAGTCTGCGATGACGGAACTATTGCAGTCGAACGTGGATTACCGCGAGCAGCGGCGCGAAAAATTCCTCGCCATCGGCCGCAGCCTGTAAGCGCCTTTCGGTCATAAATTTGCCGCCGGAAGCCCGCAATGAACTGTGCGTGAGCGCCATGTTCGGCGCTTGCGGTTAGGGATTTTCAAGGTTAACCCGGCTATCCTTGCCGGAGGACATGAAGGCGCTCGTCGCCTTCGGGGACAATCGAGACGAGAGACCAGCCGGGTGAAGTTCGCTTCCGTTTTCCGCGTCGCCGCCATTTCGACCGCGCTCGCCGTGGCGGGCTGCACGTCCGATGCGCTGGAGAGCGCCGCCGTCCAGAAATCGCCGCGCGCGGACTATGCCGTGCAGAGCAAACTGTCCGCGCTGGCCTCGTCGCGCGGCATGGCGAAGACCGCGCCGATCATGATGCGCATCTTCAAGGAGGAGAACACGCTAGAGGTGTGGAAGCAGCGCGCCGACGGGCGCTACGCGCTGATCACGCAATATCCGATGTGCCGCTGGTCGGGGAAGCTCGGACCGAAATTCACCGAGGGCGACCGCCAGGCGCCCGAAGGTTTCTACAATGTCAGTTCGGCGCAGATGAACCCGAACTCGAAATTCTACCTCGCCTTCAACATGGGTTATCCGAACGCCTTCGACCGCGCCAATGGCCGCAGCGGCGCGCATCTGATGGTGCATGGCGCCTGCTCCTCGGCGGGCTGCTATTCGCTGACCGACGGCCAGATGCAGGAAGTCTACGCGCTGGCCCGCGACGCCTTCTCCGGCGGCCAGACCTCGTTCCAGGTGCAGGCGTTTCCGTTCCGCATGACCGCCGCCAACATGGCCCGCTACAAGAGCGACCCGAACATCGAATTCTGGACGATGCTGAAGGAAGGCTACGACCGGTTCGAGATCACACGCACGCCGCCCAAGGTCGATGTCTGCGGCAAGAAATATGTGTTCAACAAAGGCGTGAACGCCGACGGCACCACGGGAAACGCCTGCGCCGCGCAGTCGACGCCGGCCGTCGCCGACAGCGCCTACCAGTCCTATCAGGCCAGCTTCGCCAGCGCCTATACCGAGGCCGCGAAAAAGTCGGACCTGCCGGCGCCGCGCGCCTCGATCCAGGGCACCAAGGAAGCCGCCGTCGTCGCCGACTGGTCGAAGAAGCGCGCGCGCGGCGAACGGGTCCCGATGCAGCCGCCGTCGATGCGCTCGGACGGCACTGTCGTGGCATCCTCGCAGATGGGCCGCATCGATTCCGAGGTCGGGCGGAAAATGGCCGCCAAGGAGGCGAAAGAGGCCGAGGAAAAGCGCCTGGCCGAAGAGAAGAAGGCCGCCGAGGAACGCGCCAAGCAGGAGGCCGAGCAGAAGAAGATCGAACTCGCCGCCAAGAAGGAGGCGATCAGGCAGGCCGAGGCCGAGGCGAAAGCCGCGAAGGCCGAGGAAGCTAAACTCGCCAAGGCGGCCAAGGACGGCAAGAAGGCCGCCAAGCCCGAAGCGGCGAAACCCGAACCCGCCAAGGCCGAGGTCGCCGAAGCGGCTCCACCGCCCGCCGAGAAGTCGAACGGCGCTGTCGCCGCCGTGAAGTCGGGCGCGAAGAAGCTGATGAAGCTGTTCGGCGGCTGAGCCGCCGTGGCCGACATTCCCGTCTACGATTTGAAGGGGCTGAATTGCCCCCTGCCCGTGCTGAAATCACGCAAGCGCCTCGCCGGCATGAAGCCCGGCGCGCGGCTGTGGGTCGAGACGACCGATCCGCTGGCGGCGATCGATATTCCGGCGTTCTGCAACGAGGCGGGGCATGAATTGGTGGAAACGGTGACGCGCGAAGGTGAGCATGCGTTTTTGATCAGGCGAAGGCCAGCCTAGCTTCACGCGATTTGGCAGACAGCCTTCGAGACAATGAAAATCACATCGGCCGGACATCCTACAATCGACATAATCGGCGATCGAAATCTGCGAGATGGCGAAAGCGGGCCGACTGTCCGATGAACATATCGACACTATTGGCCGTAACATTGGTCGCCGGACTGGCTTCGCTGTCGCCGGCAACGAAGTTTAGGGTTATCGGGACGGAGACAAGCGAATTTGCGAGCAGTAGGGGCTGTCCGAAACTGGTCAACAAATGCTTTGAGAACATGCCCCTTTCCGCCCCGATACGTGTTGGCGAACCGATTTCCTATCTCGTGATTAAGCTCGACAAGGACCTGTTTGACTACAATGAGAAAATCAAAGGATACGGCATTCACTACAGAATCTTGCCCTGCGATCAGCGCAAATATGGCGCGTGGCAATTCGAGCCCTTTTCAATGGTCTCTCGCGATGAAAGGTCCTCACGCAATTCGTTGCGAATTGAGATTCCATCGAACATACGATTGCTCGATATTGGAAAAGGCGAAGGCGACATCGGCTACCGGTGGCTGGCGGACGCCCTAAAATCGCAGAACCTGTGCCTCAAGATTAACAGCGGCAATATGGCCTCGTTCGCTGAGGTTGACGTGATCAACATCTCGAAAGCGATGAAGCTTTCCTATCGATGAGGCGTTACAGCCCTAACCCGCGAAACCCTGCAATCGCCAGCGGGTTATCCGCGATCGCGGCGCGGTCGGGCTGGTCCGGCGCGACCTTGCCGGTAATCGCACCGAACAAGCGTGTGACATAATCCTCCGGTAGCCCGTCGCCGATCACGACCAGCCGCACGCCGCGCGGCCCTTCCGGCCAGGCCGGCAGGCGGGCCGGCGGATGCAGCATCGCCTGAACGCCGTGGATCACCAGCGGCCGCGACCGGTCTTCCGCCAGCTCGATCACGCCCTTCATGCGCAGCAGCTTTTCGCCCTGCGTCGAACGCAGAAGGTCGAGGAAGGTCTCGATCGCCGCGTAGGATACCGGCGCAGGATGCGTCAGCGCGAAGGAGCGGATCGCATCATGGCGATGTTCGTGATCGTGATGATCATGATCGTGGCCTTCGTGGGCGTGGCCGTGATGATGATGATGCTGGTGCGGCGCCTCGTCGCGCAGCCAGCGGCCGACATCGGCGGTTTTTGTGGCGGGGTCGTAGACACCGCAATTGAATAGTTCGGCAAAGCCGGCCTGCCGGACATCGACGATGGGCGCGCCGGGATTGAGAGCGGCCAGCACGCGGCTCAGCTCCGGCGACGGCTGCGCCAGGTCTGTCTTGGTCAACACGATGCGGTCGGCCACCGCGATCTGCCGCGCCGCCTCGGCATGGCGTTCGATGACGGAAAGACCATTGACGGTGTCCACCGTGGCGATCACGCCGTCGAGCCGGAACGCCTGCATCAATGCCGGATGCCCCATGATGGACAACAGCACCGGCACCGGATCAGCGAGGCCGGTGGTCTCGACCACGACGCGCTTCAGATGCGCCAGCCGGCCCATCTGCACGCCGTCGATCAGCCCGGCCAGCGTGTCGACGAGATCGCCGCGCACGGTGCAGCAAATGCATCCGCCGGCGAGTTCGATGACGCCGTCCGACGAGGTCTCGACCAGCAGGTGATCGATGCCGACTTCGCCGAGTTCATTGACGATGACCGCCGTGTCGGTGAGCCGCTCGTCCTTGAGCAGCCGGTTGAGCAGGGTCGTCTTGCCCGAACCGAGGAAGCCGGTCAGGACGGAAACGGGGATCGGAAAATTCATTGGATTCAGGCCTATTGCGTGACGCCGCTCGCAGGCGCCTGCGCGCTTGCTTCCGCCGCCGCGGGCCACTCCGGCCGCGGCACGGGAATCGGAATGCCGTCGAGCATCTCCGGCCGCGTCATCTCGGGATAGAAGGGCGATTGCGGACCGGTCGCGCCACCAATGGCGATCGAGATCGGCTTCGGCGTCGGCAGTTCGCCGCCGCTCACATGCGCCGAATGGAAGATGATGTTGCCCTTGGCGTCGAGCTTGGCCAGCCGGTCCTTCTGCGCCTGCTTGGAGCAGACGGCCTCGCGCATGTTGGTCGGCGCGACGACGCCCGCATCATTCGGCAGCTTGTCGACCGTGTAGCCGGTGCGCGGCGGCGTCGAAAAACCCTGGGCCAGAAGGTCGGCCGCCTCGTCGGTCCGTTCGCCGACCGAGGTCGAACCCAGCACGACGGCGACCATGGTGCGGCCGTTGCGCGTCGCCGACGCGACCAGATTGTAGCCGGCATCGCAGGTGTAGCCGGTCTTCATGCCGTCGGCGCCGGCGAAGCGAAAGATCATGTCGTTGTGATTGGGGATGACGACCTTGCCGTCGCTCAGCGCCTCGATGTCGAAGAAGGAGGCGTATTGCGGATAGTCGCGCTTCAGGCGCATCGCGAGGATCGCGAGATCATGCGCGGTCGTGTACTGCCGCTCGTCGTGCCAGCCATGCGGATTGACGAAGTTCGAGCCGGTCATGCCGATGCGCTGCGCCTCGCTGTTCATGCGCGTCGCAAAGGCATGGGTCGAGCCGGCCAGGCTCTCGCCGATCGCGGTTGCGATGTCGTTGGCCGACTTCACCATGATCATGCGCAGCGCGTTTTCCAGCGTGATCACCGTGCCGGCCGGATAGCCCATCTTCGACGGCTTCTCCTTCGTGGCCGCGACCGAGACGCGCACCGGCGAGGCCAGCGTCACCTCCCCCGCCTCGATTGCCCGGAAGGCGACATAGGTCGTCATCAGCTTTGTCAGCGAGGCCGGATACCAGCGATGGAACGCATCGTTCTGCGCGATCACGACGCCGGTATTGCCGTCGACCAGAATGGAGGGGCCGGCCAAGGCGGGCGCGGGAACCATGAGGACGGCCAGGGCGGCCTTCAGGAACGAAAGTCTCATGCAGCGATATGTCCGGTTTTGGCGGAGCAAGTTTCCGCCGCTGGCCACTGGCAGGAACGCCATCGGGCGGCTATCGTCCGCCTAATTAGCCTATGTGACGCCAAGAAGGCAAAGGAGAGGTTACCGCAGGGCAAGCGCGGCAACCGGAATATCGAAGGACGAGAACATGCCGATACTGAACCGGGCAGCGGAATTGCAGGAAGAAGTCGCCGGCTGGCGGCGCGAGCTCCACACCATGCCCGAGCTTCAGTACGACGTGCACCAGACCGCCGCCTTCGTGAAGGCGAAGCTGGAGGAGTTCGGCTGCGACGAGATCGTGCCCGGCATCGGCCGGACCGGCGTCGTCGGCATCATCCGCGGCCGCAAGGGCGACGGGACGACGGTGGGCCTGCGCGCCGACATGGACGCGCTGCCGCTGACCGAGATCACCGGCAAGCCGTGGGCGTCGAAGACGCCCGGCAAGATGCATGCCTGCGGCCATGACGGCCACACCGCCATGCTGCTGGGCGCGGCGAAATACCTGGCGGAGACCCGCAATTTCGCCGGGTCCGTCGCCGTCATCTTCCAGCCTGCCGAGGAAGGCGGAGCCGGCGGCCAGGCCATGGTCCAGGACGGCATGATGGACCGCTTCGGCATTTCCGAGGTCTACGGCATGCACAACATGCCGGGCCTGCCGGTCGGCCAGTTCGCACTCAGGCCCGGCGGCTTGATGGCGGGCACGGCCGAGTTCACCATCAAGATCCAGGGGCGAGGCGGCCACGCCGCCATGCCGCATGCCAATATCGACCCGATCGTCACCGGCGCCGCGCTGGTCCAGGCGCTCCAGTCGATCGTCTCGCGCTCGGTCGATCCGATCGCGTCGCTGGTCGTCTCGGTGACAAGGTTCCAGGCGGGCGACGCCTACAACATCATCCCGCAGACCGCCGAACTGTGGGGCACGGTGCGCATGCTCGACAAGGAGATCGGCAAGCTGGCCGAGAAGCGCATGCGCGAGGTCTGCGACGGCATCGCCGCCGCCCACGGCGCGAAGATCGACCTGGACTACAAATGGAACTATCCGGTCACCTTCAACCATGCCGACGAGACGGTCTTCGCCACGAAAATCGCGACCGAAATCGCGGGCGACGGCAAGGTCGATTCCTCGACGCCGCCGGTGATGGGCGGCGAGGATTTCTCCTACATGCTGGAGGCGCGGCCCGGCGCCTTCATCTTCATCGGCAATGGCGACACCGCCAACCTTCACAACCCGGCCTATGATTTCAACGACGAGATCATCCCGCACGGCGTGAGCTACTGGGTGAAGCTGGCCGAGACCGCGCTGGCGAAATAGCCTCGCCCCATGCCGATCCTCAACCGCGCCGCCGAACTGCAGCCGGAGGTCGCGGCGTGGCGGCGGCATCTGCACGAGAACCCCGAACTCGACTTCGACGTTCACCAGACCGGCGACTTCGTCGCGGCGAAACTGGCCGAGTTCGGCGCCGACGAGATCGTGCGCGGCATCGGCCGCACCGGGCTGGTCGGCGTGATCCGGGGCCGGCTTGGCGACGGCCCGACGATCGGCCTGCGCGCCGACATGGACGCGCTGCCGATCCTGGAGGAATCCGGCGCGCCGTGGACGTCGAAGACGCCCGGGAAAATGCATGCCTGCGGCCATGACGGCCACATCGCCATGCTGCTCGGCGCGGCGAAATATCTCGCCGAGACGCGGAACTTCGCCGGCTCGGTTGCGCTGATCTTCCAGCCGGCGGAGGAATCGAACGGCGGCGGCAACGAGATGGTCAAGGACGGCATGATGGAGCGCTTCTCCATCGGGCGCGTCTTCGGCCTGCACAATGCGCCGGGCATCCCGGCCGGCGAATTCTCGACGCGCACCGGCGGCATCATGGCGGGCTGCGCCGATTTCCGCATCCTCGTCACCGGCAAGGGCGGCCATGCCGCCTATCCGCATCACGCGGTGGATTCGGTTCTGGTCGCCAGCCAGATCGTCGTCGCCTTGCAGGCGATCCGCTCGCGCAACATCGATCCGATCGACAGCTTCGTGCTGTCGACCACCATGATCCATGGCGGCGATGCGACCAACATCATCCCGCAGCGCGTCGAATTGCAGGGCACGGTGCGTGCGCTCGATCCGCCGGTGCTGAGACAGGTCGAGGAGCGCATGCGCATCGTCTGCGACGGCGTGGCGGCTTCGCATGGCGCGACCGCGGAGGTGTTCTACCGCTACGACTATCCGGTGACGGTGAACCATGCCGCCGAGACCGAACTGGCTTGCGACGTGGCGAGCGATGTCGCCGGCGAACGGCGTGTCAGCCGCGACGCGCCGCCTGAACTCGGCACCGAGGATTTCTCCTACATGCTGGAGGCGCGGCCGGGCGCGTTCATGTTCATCGGCAATGGCGACACGCCGCAGTGCCACCACCCGGCCTACGACTTCAACGACGAGATCATCCCCGCCGGCATCTCCTACTGGGTGCGGCTGGCGGAGACGGCGCTGAAGCCGTGAACGGGCTGTTGGCGAACGCGCGCGAAGCCGCTATGTGTCTGGCAGCGGTCCCGTAGCTCAGTAGGATAGAGCGACAGATTCCTAATCTGTAGGCCACTGGTTCGAATCCAGTCGGGATCGCCAGCGATTTCGTTCAGGTACGCGGATTTTTCCGGTCACGCCAAGGGAACGAGGCGCATCGGCCCCGTTCCCTGTTCAGCAAGCGACCGTCAGGTCAGATCCAGTACCAGACCCAGACACGCCGGCGGAAGCAGCGCCTGCGCCAGCGGCCGTTGAAGAACTGCCGGCGGCAGTAGCGGCGCCAGGCGCGCCGTCTGCGGCGGCGACGGCCGCGATGCGGACGCCCGCGGTGCCAGACGGGCTCGGCCTCGACCGCCTCGTCACTGCCGTCGAAGAACTCGGGTTCGGATGCGTTCAATTCGTCCAGAATGCCGTCGCCGACATTGGGGACGCCCGCGAGCGCCTCGGCCGGTTGCATCACCCGCACCACCGCCGCGGCTCCCGCGACGCCGAGCAAGCCTGTCAGAAACAATCGTCTATCCATGGTTACCTCCTGATCGCCTGCAACTCCCTTCGTCACCGGCAACTAGGATACTCCCGTCCGCCGTCCAGTGGTAGCGGGCAAAGAATCCGCGGCAGGCGCGCATTCGGGGCCCGCGCAGCGTCGTCGGCGAACAGGGCTTTCCCCTGCTACTTTGTTGTGCAACATTTTCCCTCCCAAACAGAACACCAGGGAGCAAAGATAATGAAAATGGGAGTTACACCGCCGCCTCGCCGCCTTCTTGGCGCCGCTGTACTGGCGGCTTCGGTCGCAGCCGGGGCATTTGGAGCGCAGGCGCAGGACGGCAAGACGCTGCGTTTCGCGTTTCAGGGCAGCCTGAACGCGCTCGATCCGTACACGCTCAACGAAACCTTCTCGCTCGGCATGCTGGGCAATGTCTATGAGGGCCTGACCAGGCGCGACAAGGACCTGTCGATCATCCCGGGCCTCGCCGAGAGCTGGGAGACGGTCGATCCGCTGACCTGGCGCTTCCACCTGCGCAAGGACGTGAAGTTCGCCAACGGCAACGACTTCAACGCCGACGACGTGATCTTCTCCGCCACGCGCGTCCGGGCCGAGGGCTCGGACCTGAAGACCCGCATTCCCGCCGATTCCGAATGGATCAAGATCGACGACCACACCGTCGAGGTGAAGCTGAAATCGCCGAATCCCATCCTGCACTACGAATGGGACAGCTGGTACATCTTCGACAAGGAATGGTCGGAGGCCGAAGGGGCCGTGAACCCGATCTCCGCGCGCGACACCAATCCCAGCCCGGTCGCCTTCAAGTCCAACGGCACGGGTCCCTTCATCATCGAAAGCCATGAGCCGGGCGTGAAGACGGTGATGAAGCCGAACCCCGGCTGGTGGGGCACGGTCGAGCACAACCTGAGCCAGATCGTCTACACGCCGATCGCCGCCGACGGCACCCGCGTCGCCGCGCTGCTGGCGGGCGACGTCGACCTGATCGACCCCGTGCCTGTGCAGGACATCGGCCGCGTCAACGGCGACGCGAACACCGAGGCGATGGTCGGGCCGGAGACGCGCGTCATCCATCTCGGCTTCAACCAGATGCGCGAAGAGCTACCGACCTCCGACGTCAAGGGCAAGAATCCGTTCAAGGATCCCAATGTCCGCAAGGCCTTCTACCAGGCCATCGACATCGAGGCGATCAAGACCCGCGTCATGCGCGACCTCGCCAACCCGGTGCCGCTGCTCATCGCCCCGGAACAGTATGCCGGTTCGAAGGACTTCCAGCGCTGGCCCTACGACGTCGAGGCGGCCAAGAAGCTGCTCGCCGACGCCGGCTATCCGGACGGCTTCACGGTCGGCATGGATTGCCCGAACGACCGCTACGTCAATGACGAGGCGATCTGCCAGGCGGCCGTGTCGATGCTCGCCCGGATCGGCGTCAAGGTGAACCTGAACGCCCAGCCCCGCGCGCAGTATTTCGGCAAGGTGCTGGCGCCCGGCGGCTACGACACCGACTTCTACCTGCTCGGCTGGACGCCGAGCTCGATGGATTCGTGGAACGTGATCACCAGCCTCGCCGGATGCCGCGACGAGAAGGGCAAGGGCGGGCCGTTCAACCTGGGTGGCTACTGCAATCCCAAGGTGGATGAGCTGGCCAAGCAGATCCTGGTCGAGTCCGACATCGCCAAGCGCGACGGCATGATCAAGGAAGTCTATACGATCCTGACGAACGAGACCTCGCACATCCCGCTGCACCAGCAGAGCCTGGTCTGGGGCAAGCGCAAGAACGTCGACATCGTGCAGCGTCCGGACAACATGCTGATCTTCAACTGGGCCAAGGTGAACTGACCTTTCGCCACCACCCACGTCCCGCGCCGGACCGTCGGTAGGACGTTCGGCGCGGGCCGCAGGCACGGAGGGTTAGACGCCCGATGCTCGCATTCGCCATCCGCCGGCTCGTCCAGGCGATCGCTGTCATGCTCGTCGTGGCGCTGATCTCCTTCGTGATGTTCCGCTATGTCGGCGACCCGGTGAACCAGCTCGTCGGCGTCGACACTCCGCCGGAGGAGCGCGAGGCGCTGCGCCAGGCGCTGGGCCTCAACGACCCTACATGGATGCAGCTCGGCCGCTTCGTCATGAAGGCCGCGCAGTTCGATTTCGGCATCTCCTACCAGTTCAAGCAGCCGGTCGCGTCGCTCATCCTGTCGCGCCTGCCGGCGACGCTGGAACTCGCCTTCGTCTCGGCGGTCTTCGCCATGGCGGTCGGCATCCCGATGGGCATCTATACCGGCCTCTACCGCAATTCCTGGCTGGCCCGCGCCTTCCTAGCCGTCAGCCTGGTCGGCGTCTCGCTGCCGACCTTCCTGATCGGCATCCTGCTGATCTTCATCGTCTCGGTGAATCTGGGCTGGCTGCCCTCCTTCGGCCGCGGCGACGTGGTGACGGTCTTCGGCTGGCCGACGGGATTGCTGACGACATCGGGCCTGCGCTCGCTCATCCTGCCGGCGATCACGCTCGGCCTGTTCCAGATGACGCTGATCATGCGGCTGGTGCGCGGCGAGATGCTGGAGGTGCTGCGCACCGACTACATCAAGTTCGCGCGTGCGCGGGGCCTGTCGCGCCGCGCCATCAACTTCGGCCACGCCCTGAAGAACACGCTGGTGCCGGTCATCACCATCACCGGCCTGCAGCTCGGCTCGATCATCGCCTTCTCGATCATCACCGAGACGGTCTTCCAGTGGCCGGGCATGGGCCTGCTGTTCCTACAGGCCGTGCAGAACGTCGATATCCCGATCATGGCGGCGTATCTGATGCTGATCGCCTTCCTGTTCGTGCTGATCAACTTCATCGTCGACCTGCTCTACGTCGCCGTCGATCCGCGCATCCGCATCGAAGGGAGGGCGTGACCCATGCCCTACGTGACCGGCGAGGAGACCAAGGCCGCCGTGCCGGCGCAGGCGACGCCTCCCGGCATCGGAACGCGCATCCTCGACTCCGACCTGTGGCACTCGTTCAAGCGGTCGCCGGTCACCGTCGTCTCCGCCATCGTCACCCTGGCGCTTATCCTGGCGGCGCTGTTTGCACCGCTGATCGCGCCGCAGGACCCGTTTGATCCCGCCAACATCTCGATCATGGATTCCTTCTATCCACCCGCATGGGACGAGAAGGGCGATCCGCGATTCCTGTTCGGCTCGGACGACCAGGGCCGCGACGTGCTCTCGACCATATTGTTCGGCATGCGCATCTCGCTCGCCGTCGGCTTCGCCTCGGTCATCCTTGCCATGGTGCTCGGCATCACGCTCGGCCTCGTCGCCGGCTATGTCGGCGGACGCACGGATTCCATCATCATGCGCATCGCCGATGTGCAACTGACCTTCCCGGCGATCCTGATCGCGCTGCTGATCGACGGCGTGGCGCGCGCGCTGGCCGGGCCGCGCTCCTATGAGAGCATCGTCTTCTACGTGCTGGTTCTGTCGATCGGCCTGTCCTTCTGGGTGCAGTACGCGCGGACGGTGCGTGGTTCCGTCCTCGTGGAAAAGAACAAGGAATATGTGCTGGCGGCGCGGCTGATCGGCCTGAACCCCATCGCCATCATGTTCAAGCACGTCCTGCCGAACGTGCTCGGCCCGGTGCTGGTCATCGCGACCATCAATCTGGCGCTTGCCATCATCACCGAGGCGACGCTGTCCTTCCTCGGCGTCGGCGTGCCGCCGACCCAGCCCTCGCTCGGCACGCTGATCCGCATCGGCAACGATTTCCTGTTCTCGGGCGAATGGTGGATCACCATCTTCCCCGGCATCACGCTCGCCATCCTGGCACTCGCGGTGAACCTGCTCGGCGACTGGCTGCGCGACGCGCTGAACCCGAGGTTGCGATGACGGCAGGGCTGACCGTCCGCAACCTCAAGGTCGAGATCCCGACGCGGCGCGGCGTGCTGACCGCGATCGACGATTTGTCCTTCGACATCGCGCCGGGCGAGGTGCTCGGCATGGTCGGCGAATCCGGCGCCGGCAAGTCGATCACCGGCTCGGCGATCATCGGCCTGCTGGAGCCGCCGGGCCGTATCGCCGGCGGCGAGATCAAATTGGGCGGCGAGCGCATCGACAATTTGCCGCCGGAGCGGATGCGCAAGGTGCGCGGAAAACGCATCGGCATGATTTTTCAGGACCCGCTGACCAGCCTCAATCCGCTCTACCGCATCGGCGATCAACTGACGGAGACGATCCTGACGCATGAGCGGATGACCCAGAAGGCGGCGGCCGACAAGGCGGTGCGGCTGCTGGAGGAGGTGGGCATTCCGGCCGCAGGCGCCCGGCTGTCGTCCTATCCGCACCAGTTCTCCGGCGGCATGCGCCAGCGCGTGGTGATCGCGCTCGCGCTCGCCGCCGATCCGGAACTCGTCATCGCCGACGAACCGACCACCGCGCTCGACGTCTCGGTGCAGGCGCAGATCATCGCGCTGCTGAAACGCATCTGCGCGGATCGCGGCGCATCCGTGCTGCTGATCACGCACGACATGGGCGTGATCGCCGAAACGGCGGACCGCGTCTGCGTGCTCTATGCGGGACGGCTGGCCGAGATCGGCCCGGTGCGTGCTGTCGTGAAGCGTCCGCAGCACCCCTACACCAGCGGCCTGATGGCGGCGATCCCCTCGCTGGTGGGCGACCCCGACGAGAAGCTGGCGCAGATCCCCGGCTCGATGCCGCGCCTCGGCGCGATCCCCATCGGCTGCGCCTTCAATCCGCGCTGCGGCTACGCTTTCGATCGCTGCCGCGCCGAACGGCCGGACGCCTATCCGGCGGGCGCCAGCGACGCGGCGTGTTTCCTGCACGATCCCGATCCAGCGCGCATGCCGCCGGACACCGTTATCGATCATGCCCGCGCGGCCGGCCTGATCCTGCCGAAATGGCCGGAGGTGACGCGATGAGCGGCCCGGCTGAAAACCTCGTGGAAGTTCAAGGACTGCGCCGGGTTTTCGACCTGTCGCCGCCATGGCTCAACCGCATGCTCGACCGCTCGGGCAAGGTGATGCTGACAGCGGTCGACGGCGTCGATTTCTCGATCCGGAAGGGCGAGACCTATGCGCTGGTCGGCGAATCCGGCTCCGGCAAATCGACCATCGCCAAGATGGCGGTCGGTCTCTTGCCGCCGTCCGCCGGCTCGGTGCGCATCGGCGGGATCGATGTCTGGGGCGAGCGCGATGCGGCGGTGCAGCGAAAGATGCGCAGCAAGATCCAGATGATCTTCCAGGACCCCTATGCCAGCCTCAATCCACGCTGGCGGGTGCGGGCGATCATCGAGGAGCCGATCAAGGCGTTTTCCCTGCTGCCGGATCGCCGCGACCGGGAGGCGCGCGTCGCGGAGCTTCTGACGCTGGTCGGCCTCGACCCGAAGGACGGCCAGAAATTCCCGCACGAGTTTTCCGGCGGCCAGCGGCAGCGCATCGCGATCGCCCGCGCGCTGGCTTCCGAGCCGGAATTCATCGTCTGCGATGAGCCGACATCGGCGCTCGACGTGTCGGTGCAGGCGCAGGTGCTCAACCTTCTGCGCAATCTCCAGCAGCGGCTGGGGCTGACCTACCTGTTCATCAGCCACAACCTCGCGGTCGTGCGCCATGTCGCCAACCGTGTCGGCGTGCTCTATCTCGGCCGGCTGGTCGAGGAAGCGCCGTCACGCGAACTGTTTGCGACCCCGCAGCACCCGTATACGAAAATGCTGCTCGACGCGGTGCCCGACATCGACATGACGGGCAAGCAGCGTGCCGGCGTGGCCGGCGAAATCCCGAACCCGATCAACCCGCCGCCGGGGTGCCATTTCCATCCGCGCTGTCCGGTGATGATTGCGGAATGCAAGACAATCGCACCGCCGGTCATCAAGGTGGGCGACGCGCGGGTGCGGTGTATTTTGGCGGGCTCCGAGGTCCCTCCCCCTTGAGGGAGCCCGGCGACTACCGCCGCGTCTTCTCGCCGGGCGCACTCGGCTCGATCGCCAGCGCATGAAGGCCCGCCTTCAGTTCGTCCGCCAGAGCCGCATTGACCGCGCGGTGGCGCTCGATGCGGCTCATCGACGCGAAGGCGGGCGCGACGATGCGGATGCGCATATGGGTCTCGCCCGAGCCATCGAATTCGGCGTGATGACCGGACTCCACATGATGATGGCCGGCATGCAGGTGGCTCTCATTGATCACCTCGAGCCGCTCCGGCGAAAACGCCTCGGTCAGCTTCCTTTCGATCGATTTCTGAATGGACATTTCCGTCCTCCGCCACCATATGAACGCATATCAGCGACAAGCTTCACATGCGATTCACGCGATAGGTTCATCCTGCCGCGAAAGTCAATTCTTGTATCGAGACGCGAACACCCCATACTCCGACGCGATGGCCGACTATTCGAAATATTT